>MWWA01000011.1_pt1 | contig 75965 bp, 70 predicted proteins | sample 1047341 | NCBI WGS metagenome assembly MWWA01 (sample SAMN06349978, study PRJNA376086) | soil metagenome | isolation source: MS5-1 sample Antarctic (ecotone) soil | place: Antarctica | collected 2015-01-13
GAACAAAAACCAGGCAAGTCATTTCCTTGACCGAATTGATTTTGATATTTGATAAAAGAAGTTGGGTTTTTTTGTAATTCAACCTTTGCATAAAGAACTGCCTGCCAAACGGCCTGGCGCATAACGTACTAATATACGAACATTTTTCACTATCCGAAAGTCCCGCGTTTTAGCATATAAACCTGGGGCCCAGCCTGAAATAGTTGCGTATTTTGAATTGTATAAATGGGTTTTGGGAAGATTTGAAAAATCTGATAACGGAAAAACGAAGTTACCATGGGAGCTTGTCCAGCGGGCTCTGGATGGCCGTCAGGCTTTTAACACTCACATGGGTATACCGCAAAGTTGTCTTCATGCTCTGATGACCCAGTAATTCCTGTATATATCTAATATCGGTTCCGCCCTCCAGTAAATGGGTGGCATAGGAATGCCGTAGCGAATGGATGCTGCCTCTCTTCTTTACTTTTGCCCTGATCTTGGCATTGGCCAGCACAATCTGCGCACTCCGCGTGCCATAGGCTCCTCCTCCCACACCTTCAAATAAATAATCCTTCGGACGGTAAACTTTAAAATATTCCCTCAGCGTTTCCAGCAATACCTTGCTCAGGGGAACGATCCTACTCTTCTTGCCCTTTCCCTCCCGCACATGAATCGTCATCCGCTTTGAATCAATATCCAACACTTTTAAATTAACCAGCTCACTCACCCGCAACCCAGCAGAATAAGCTGTCATCAACAAGGCCTTGTGCTTCAGATTTTCTACGCTCCTGATGATCTGTACAACCTCTTCCTCCGCCAATATATCTGGTAGTAACTGTGGCTTTTTTGGACGTGGAAGATCATAAAATTCTACTTCCCGGTTTTCTACTTTCTCAAAAAAAAATTTAAGGGCACTCACCGTGGTGTGAACATGAGTTTCACTGTATTTCTTAAATTTTAACAGCCATAATAAATAGGAGAGTACCTGCTTTTTCTCAAGATCTTGCACATTCGCCTGCCCAAGCAGCCTTAATAAATATAAAAATTCGGTTGAATAGGTCCTGATCGTATTCGGACTATAACCTTTCAACACCAACATCTCTTTAAACTCTTTAAATGCTTTTAGATTGAAATCTGAAAGCGGAAACTCAATCAGCATTTTGGATTTTACTTTCGTCAGCTTTTTTTTGCTGGATAACATCAGGTGCGGCTTCCTTTGTTCCAGGTATTTTTTTAATTCAGAAGTTTCAATAAAAACATCCTTCAAATGATTCACCAACAGCTCGTAGCTTGCCCTTTCCAGTGGTAAATACCAGACCCGGTGCGTCCTGCTCCATTTAACACCCGGAACCATCTTGATCCTATTATATAAGGCGCGGACAGAAAAATAAATACCCATATTTTCCTGGTCCCTGTGGAAAAATGGCTTTAATGCAATCATGTATCCTTTTCTCTGCAAATTTCTTAAACAGATCTTCCAAACCATGAGGCATTAACCCATTTACTGGTTATTATGATCCGTAATTGCTGTGGGATAAAACACATTTTATACGACAAATCCAGCCTGTAACTTAAAAGGATTAATGAGAACATCATTCAATATCTACATCACGTGGAAGAAAATTTATGCTGAATTCTTTCACAAGAAAAATGTATCAACTTTTGAGCAAAAAAAACCACCCGGAAAAGGGTGGCCTCATTAGCTATTCAAATAATTAAAATCCGCGTTTCTCCTGTGCTTTCTGCATTGGATTAATGCCTGAAGATTGTCCTCTACCAGCCTGTCTTGCTTTAAACACATCAAACCTTCGGGGCGGCGCAGTGGTTCCTCCCCATACATTGTTCGATTCATCAATGTCCGCTGTTTCTTTCATCGGATCAAGCAAAATTCCGGTTACCTGTTTATCCTTGCTGAAAAATTTGGTCACCCTGTTTTCATTCAGCCGCCATACCTGTGCAGGAATTTTTTCTACCTCTTTAGTTCCATCAGCATAAGTCCATTCAATAATGATGGGCATAACCAAACCACCTTTATTCGAGAAATGCAATTCATAAAAATGTTTTTGCTGTATCTGCTGCTTTGTTGCGTCATCAACAACCTCCATCCGCGCAGGTAAATTCACCTGGTAGAGTGATGTATCAACCGGTTCAAATCCGCGCGAATAACGCCAGTAAAAATCTCTTAACGATGTATCAATGTTCGAATAAAAACGGATCGAAGTATCCATCCTGTTTCTTTGTTTACTGATATCTTCCACTACGCGCTGGGGACCAGCAACTCTTTGCATCACCACCTGCTCGCCCAATCGCTGGGGTATGGCTGCTTCCACATTGGCTACAGCATATTTTACCGAATCCAGAGAAATGTCAACAGCATCAGTGCTGTAAAACCACCCGCGCCAGTACCAATCCAGGTCTTCCGCACTGGCATCTTCCATGGTTCTGAAAAAATCTGCTGGCGTTGGATGCTTGAACGCCCATCTTCTCGCATATTCTTTAAATGCATAATCAAACAATTCCCTGCCCATAATGGTTTCGCGTAAAATGTTCAGGGCCGTTGCCGGCTTGCCATACGCATTATTTCCAAAATGAACGATGTTCTCACTGTTGGTCATAATGGGCTCAAGTTGTTCCTTTGGCAAACGCATATAATCAACAATGCCTGCTGCCGGACCCCTGCGGGAAGGAAACCGTTCATCGAAAGTTTCCTGGGCCAGGTATTGCACAAAAGAATTCAACCCTTCATCCATCCACGTCCATTGTCTTTCATCACTGTTGATGATCATGGGGTAGTAATTATGGCCCACTTCATGAATGATCACACCTAGCATTCCATATTTTACATCTTCTGAATAAGATCCATCAGCATTTGTTCTTCCAAAGTTGAAACAGATCATCGGGTATTCCATACCGTTAGATGCTTCTACACTGATGGCAACCGGGTAAGGGTAGGGGATGCTGAAATCTGAATATACCTTTAAAGTGTGCGCCACTGCCTTAGTAGAATAGCGGCGATACAGGTTATAAGCTTCTTTAGGATAATAACTCATGGCCATCACCTTCTTGCCTTCCACCATTACAGGCATGGCATCCCAAATGAATTTGCGGCTGGAGGTCCAGGCAAAATCACGTACATTATCTGCTTTATAGATCCAGGTTTTTGTACCTTTTCTTTTTTGTTTTTCCGCAGCCTTTGCCTCGTTCAGTGTTACCATTTCAACAACATCTTTTGCATTCTGTGCACGCTGCCAGCGGGCCAGTTGTGTAGGCGTAAGTACCTGTGCATAATTCAAACATTCACCTGTACTGCCCACCATGTGATCGGCCGGTACAGTCATCTGCACCCGAAAGTTGCCAAAGGTCAAAGCAAATTCACCTCTGCCGGTAAATTGCTGGTTCTGCCATCCACCATAATCGTTGTAAACCGCCAGGCGGGGATACCATTGTGCAATTGTAAAAAGATGATTGCCATCTTCAGCAAAATATTCATATCCACCTCTGCCACCCATACTCATGCGGTCAGGGATCTTATAACTCCAGTCGCATTTAAAAATAAATTTTTGTCCTGGTTTTAATGGTTGCGGCAATTCAATACGCATCATCGTTTTATTGATGGTATAGTTCAATGGCTTGTTCAATGCATCAGTAAGTTTTGATATGATGTGCCCATATCCATTATCCGCATTCTTGTTTTGCATATTCAGCAATTGTTGCGCAGTGGCCTGTGCAGGCATGCCGTTGCTGGTTTGATAATTGGCATTATTTACCGAGCTGTGTTCATTTTCATCCAACTGCACCCAGAGGTACTTCAGTATGTCGGGTGAATTGTTATAATAAGTTACCGTTTCACTTCCAGTGATCGTTAGTTTAGTTTCATCCAAAGTGGCTTTGATATCATAATCACACCGCTGTTGCCAATAACCTGGACCAGGCGCACCGCTGGCAGACCTGTATTGATTTGGCGTAGGCAAACTAGTGCCCAACTGTTCAAACTTATTTCCATGGTTGGAATTCGGGTTGTTTTGAATGTTTTGAGATTGCCCAACATTCATTGTTGCTACAGCAATAAAAAACAAGAAAACTTTCTTCATGTTGTTGTATTTAGTAAGGTTCATTTTGTATAAAACGTTTATGCTGATTGCTGATCATTATGCTGTTGTACAATGTGCCTGATTAAAGCCTGGTCATCTTTTTTACCCGGAATTCTCTCAATCGTCATTTGAAGTGCAAGTGCTAAGACTGCAGCTGAAAGGCAGATCACCCATTCACGGCGGTTCACACTTAAATATTTGACGAATAATTGTGCCAGCAAGAGGATCAGGAACACCACCAATACCTGTCCCAGCTCCAGTCCCACGCTGAAACTGAACATTGCAAAAGCAAAGCTCTGGTCAGATGCCAGAATCATGCGCAGCAAACTAGCAAAGGCCATCCCGTGGATCAGTCCAAAAAACAAGGCAAACATATAATTCAACCGCACGGTGCGCGGGGTAAAGGTTTTCTGAAAAAGGTTCGACAGTGCGGTTATAACAATAGTAAGTGGAACGAAAAATTCAACCCATGCTACCGGAAAAGCAATTATGTTCAGGCTGGTTAAAGCGAGCGTGATGGAGTGGCCCAGGGTAAAGGCAGTTACCAGTATCAGCACCTGTTTCCAGTCGCGAAGCATGTAAATTGCTGAAAGTACGGCTATAAAAAGCAGGTGATCGAGGGCATCGGTACTGATGATATGATCCCATCCAAACGAAAAGTAAAACCCAAAATCATTCATAGCAATTCCACGGAAGATGGTAAAATTGGGTCATCTTTAACCCTTCATCATCAGCATCTTCCTGTTTTAACCTTTAAAACTGTTGATCGTTGAAAATAAGTCAGACTTTTGTAGCATAAAAAAATTCTTTGCCGATGGTAGTAATATTAAATAAGTGGTTGATGTTCGCGGGTCTGTGGTTTTTTAACGTAAGCGGAGTAGCAACACCCGGAAACAATGCACAGGTAATTGCCAATAATATATATGGAATGAAGTCTGCCCAGGTGGTAAACGATCCAGACCTACATCCTTTTTATGTTTCTAGTTTTGAATTTAACCATAACAGCCGTGTTAATAACCTGGAGATCACCTGTAAAATTTTTGCAGACGACCTGGAAGCAGTGTTGAAGTCAAAGTTTTCTATTCCTGTTGATCTTTCTGTTGAGGCCAATAAATTAGTGAATGAAAAATTGATCAGTGCCTATATAAAAGAGCATCTTGCTTTGTCGGTAGACGGAATATTAATGGCCATGCAATTCCTGGGTTTTGAAAAAGATAAAGATGCCGTGTATTGCTACCTGGAGATCACTGATGTAGTTTCTTTAAAAAAGCTCGATGTCAAAAACTCCATGCTTTACGATGGATTTAAAGAGCAGGCCAATATTATGCATGTGATTGCCAATGGCAAGCGGCAAAGCAGTAAACTTGACAATCCAAAACAGGATGTAAGCTTTCAGCTGTAATTTGATCGCCTTAAATCTAATTAGCTGCTACTGCCAGGTCGCGCTTCTTTTTGTTCTTCCATGTCGGCGATGATCTCTTCGGAAGGAATGACAAGGATCTTATCAATGCGATGTCCATCCATATCCATAATTTCAAATTGAAAACCTTTCCACTCCAGTTTATCACTGGTTTGCGGAATTCTTTCCAGTTCATGTAAAATACAGCCGGCAAGGGTATCATAATCCTGTTCACCTTCTTCTATCAGTTCAACCTTGCAGAAAAAGCGGAGAAAATCATAAAATGGAATCTGCGCATCAATCAGGTAACTTCCGTCATCACGCAGCGTGATCTCGTAATCTTCGGCATCATCTGGCTGGGGTACATCACCAATAATGGCCGACAAAATATCATTCAGCGTAATCATGCCCTGGATGCTTCCATATTCATCAACAATAAAACAGGAGTGGATCTTGCTTTCCCTAAACTTTTCCACCACCTGGTAGGCTGAATTATTTTCAGGAACAAAAAGCGCAGGCTTCATCAGTTCTTTAAAAGGAACTTTATCATCGGTAACATAAATATCTTTCAGTGAAACTACACCGCGCATGTTATCAATCTCCCCTTCACAAACCGGGTAAATATTATGTGGTTCATCCATGATCTTTTCGCGGATCATTTCTTCCGTATCAGAAGCATCGAACCAGATAATATCACTCCTGTGCGTCATTAAAGATGTGATGTTTCTGTCCCCAAGGTGAAAAACCCTTTCAATGATCTGGTGCTCTGCTTCCTGGATGGCGCCGTGTTCGGTACCCTCACTAATAATGGCTTTGATCTCCTCTTCCGTTACCTGGTTGTCGTTGCTTTTTAAATTAAAAAGTTTCAGGATCACAAAGATCGACTTACTCAAAAGCCAGATAAACGGGTGAGCGATATAGCCAACGATCCGCATGGGGCGGGCCATAAATTTTGAAATGGCTTCCGGACGTGATAATCCAATTCTTTTTGGTACAAGTTCCCCGAGGATCAGGGTAAAATAGGTAACGATGATCACTATAATGGCAGTGGCAAGTCCATTGCTGTATCTTGCCAAAGCAGGAATATCATTGAAAAATGCAATCAGGCCGCCGGAAAGTTTTTCTCCTGAATAAATACCGGTTAAAATACCAATCAGGGTAATGCCGATTTGAACCGTGGATAAAAAATTATCAGGATGATTGGCAAGTTCCAATGCTTCTTTCGCACTTTTGTTGCCTTTGTTTGCCTGTGCTTCCAGCCGTGGTTTGCGGGCGGAAACCAGCGCAATTTCTGCCATCGAAAAAATTCCGTTCAACAAGATCAGCCCCAGCAATATAAAAATTTCCATTTATCCTTTTTGTGTGAAATTATGCCGGCCCCATCGGCGTCGGTAAACAGTGGCAGTCAACATTCCTGCCATTACACCTACAGCCGCTCCTGCCAGAACATCAATAGGATAATGTACGCCAACATAAAGTTGTGCATAAATTATACTAAATGCCCAAAGGTAAGTGAGGAAAATCCAACGGCCAACATAAGGTAATAAGGTGATGGAAGCGAATGTAGCTATTCCGAAATGATTGACAGCATGAGAGGACGTAAAACTGGAACTTATTGGACAATAGGATGCCAGTACCCTGATATACCCGATCATTTCGGCATCCCGGCAGGGTCGCAACCTGAAAACCAGGTTTTTGATGACATGACTGCTCAGCAGATCGGTTAATGCTGCAGTGCAGATGAACAGCAGTATGAACCATCCACTTTTTTTTATGTTCACGAGTGCAAAAACGCCAACGAAAAGGTAAAGTGGGATCCAGAGATTAGAGTTTCTGAGTAAAGGCATTAACTGGTCAAAAAATGAATTCTGCCATTTGTAGTTGATCAGATGTAAAACATAACGGTCGGCATCGAAAATGAACTGCATGCATAAATGCTTAGGGCGTAAAAGTAATTAATTAAATTTGAGCATTTCCAGCTATGGTCAGATTGCCAAGATTAATTAAATGGACTGCTTCTGTTGTTTTTGTACTCCTGGTTATTTTAACCATTTTTCGCCTGGTGTTTTTTCTCTGGTACCGGCCGCCCGGTTATGTATTGCCCGGATCTGCCTTCCTGATGGGATTAAGGCTTGACCTGCGCGTGGTAAGTATACTCGGGCTTTTCATGCTCCTGCTTTCAGCAATTCCATTTTTTAATCCTTTTAGAAACAGATCAACAGGCAGGTGGTGGAACATTTTTTTATCCTTTGTTTTTTTGCTGATCCTCTTTTTTTATGTGGTTGATTTTTTTCACTACGATTACCTGAAACAAAGATTAAATGCTAACATTCTGAATTACCTGCAGGATGCTGGAATTTCCATGGGCATGGTATGGGAAACCTACCCGGTGATACCCGGAATTATTTTTATGGCTTTGCTGGTGGTGCTGGTCTATGTTTTCTTCAAAAAACTGCTTTCATTTTTTCTGCGCCGAAATCCTTTACCTCAAAAGCGCATCTGGATACGCCATGTATTGTTTGGTTTGATCCTATTCGCAGGTGTCTGGGGCTCGCTGGGACAGTTCCCGCTGCGCTGGAGTGATGTGTTTAGTTTGAAAGATGCTTTTCGTGCGCAACTGGCACTCAACCCGGTGCAAATGTTCTTCAGCACACTGTCTTTTAAGAATTCAACCTATAATGAAGCAAAGGCAAGGTCCTATTACAACCTGATGGCAGATTATCTTTCTGTTCCTGCAAGAGACAGTGCAGCCTTAAATTACCAGCGCACCCTTTACCCATCAGGCCCGATCGATCCCTCAACCAGCCCTAACGTGATTCTGGTGATCTGTGAAAGTTTCAGTTCGTATAAAAGCAGTATGTGGAATCCTCTTAATCCTTCACCTTATTTTGATTCTTTATCTGCGCAGGGAATATTTTTTGATCATTGTTTTACACCCAGTTATGGAACGGCGCGTGGGATATGGGCAACCATTACCGGCATTCCAGATGTGGAAGCCCCACGCACGGCCAGCCGTAATCCTTCCCTGGTAGATCAGCAAACCATTCTCAATGATTTCCGTAGCTACGAAAAGTATTATTTTATTGGAGGAAGCGCCAGCTGGGCCAACATGCGCGGATTGCTGGAGTTCAATATTGAAGGATTAAAGTTGTATGAGCAGGAAGACTTCAAGTCCGAACGGGTAGATGTATGGGGCGTGAGTGATAAAAACCTTTTTCTGGAATCCAGCAAGATCCTTGCAGCGCAACAAAAACCTTTTTTTGCCATCATTCAAACTGCAGACAACCACAGGCCTTATACAATTCCTGATGCTGATCTTTCAGAATTTAAAAAGCAGCAGCTGCCAGTTGACAGCCTGAAAAAATATGGCTTTATCTCCATTGAAGAATTCAATGCCGTCAGGTACATGGATTTTTCAATCAGGAAGTTCATGGAAGCGGCATCCAGGGAGGCTTATTTTAAGAATACGGTTTTTGTATTTATTGGCGACCATGGAATCAGGGGCGATGCGGGCACTATGTTTCCAAAAGCCTGGACAGAACAGGGCCTTACCACCGTGCATGTGCCACTGTTATTTTATTCGCCCTTACTGGAAAACGGTAAAAGACACCAGGTTTGCTCGCAACTGGATATTATGCCTTCCATTGCCGGATTGCTATCGGTTCCGTACACCAACACATCACTTGGAAAAAATCTTTTTGATCCTGCGTTGATGGGAAATGATTTCAAGAGTTCCAGTGCTTTTATTGCTGATCCGGATGATCATGAAAAAAAGATTGGTATGATCGCCGGAGACTATTTTTTCAGACAATCGCTTGGCAAAAATGATTATGAACTGGTTTCTATAAGGAACAACCAGCCATTGCCGGAAGGAAGGTTTAAAGACAGTGTAAAGAATAAACTGCAGTTGTATTCAAATGCTTTTTATGAAACCGCACGTTATATGCTGTACCATAATAAAAAAGCCGGGTCAGCACAATAACTGCAAGGATCGCATCAGGCCTTCTTTGCAACAATGATCATTCTCGGCGTTTTGCGCACATCGTAACGATTCAGCTGGTAATCGCCAAAAACTTCGGTGACCTGCATTTTCTGAAAGGAAAGCATATCTGTAAAATCGCCCAGGCTGAATTTGGCAACTTTTTCTGTAAAAGCAAAGGGTGCATCAAGTTTCGGATCTGTAAGAATGATCTTTTTATAAAAATATTTTTCATCGTGCCAGCGATGGATCTCGTAATGGGTTTCACCAATTGTTTTTTCTTCATTATGAACGAGGCGGTCTTCCACATAATGCACATTCAGGTAGTCGAACAGCAATAGTCCGGAAGGCCGGAGGCTTTGAGAAATGGTGCGCATGGCATCATCATGTTCACGGCGGGTATTGAAATATCCAAAAGAAGTAAAGAAATTAAAAGCGTAATCAAAATAGTTGATCCACGAAGGCAGTCTCATATCGTGCTGGAAAAAATGCAGGTGGTCGGTTTCAAACTGCTTGGCATAAACAATGCTTTCTCCTGAAATATCGATCCCGGTTACATCATATCCTTTCGACGCAAGAAATTTGCTGTGTCTTCCACGTCCGCAGGCAATGTCGAGCATCAGGCTGCCCGGCTTTGGCGAAAGGTGTTGCAGCAATTTATCGATGAACTGCCTTGCTTCATTTTCATCGCGTTCAAAATAAAGCTTATGATAGTATTCCGAATTGAACCAGTCTTTATACCATTCCTTCACATTAATATTTTAGGCAAAAGTAGGCGCTACAGGGTCAATCTTTCCTGACAAGTATGAAAAGCCTATTTTTGCTGCCCTAAATTAAGTTTTGTGGCATTGATCAAAAGCATCTCCGGAATCAGGGGAACCATTGGCGGCAGGCCGGGCGAATCGCTTACAGCTATCGACATTGTGAAATTTACCGCCTCTTATGGAAACATCATTGCTGAAAGAAGGGACGATAAATCCAAACCGGCTAAAATTGTTGTGGGCCGTGATGGCCGCATTTCCGGGCCAATGGTAAGTCAGCTAGTGATTCATACCCTGGTGAGCCTGGGCATGGATGTGATCGACCTTGGTCTTTCAACTACGCCAACAGTGGAACTGGCTACAAAAATGGAAGGAGCAGATGGCGGGATCATTATTACTGCCAGTCACAACCCGAAAGAATGGAATGCGTTGAAGCTGCTGAACCGGGAAGGGGAATTTATTGATGCGGAAACCGGGGCAGAAGTGCTCGACCGTGCAAAAAGCGAAGCGCTGGGTTTTGCAGTAGTCGATAAACTTGGGATCGTAACTACCAATGACGATTACCTTCAAAAACATATTGATCTGGTAATGGACTATCCGCTGGTCAACCAGGAAGCCATTGCAGCAAAAGGTTATAAAGTGGTGGTGGATTGCATCAATTCAACCGGCGCCCTGGTGGTTCCGCAGTTATTGAATGCACTGGGCGTAGAAAATGTGATCGTATTGAATGGTGAGGTCAACGGAAAATTCGCACACAATCCCGAACCGGTTCCTCAACACCTTACAGAGCTCAGTAACGAAGTGGTAAAACAGAAAGCAGATTTTGGTATTGCAGTAGATCCTGATGTGGACAGGCTTTGTTTTGTTTGTGAAGATGGAAGCATGTTCGGCGAAGAGTACACACTGGTGGCAGTAGCTGATTATATATTATCCAAAAAAACCGGGAATACGGTGAGCAATATGAGCAGCACCAAAGCGCTCAAAGACGTTACTCAAAAACGGGAGGGTAATTATTTTCCATCTGCTGTCGGTGAAGTGAACGTAGTAAAGAAAATGAAAGAAGTGGAGGCCGTAATTGGTGGGGAAGGAAACGGTGGCATTATCGTACCTGATTTTCATTATGGAAGGGATGCGCTGATAGGAATTGCGCTTTTCCTTTCCCATTTTGCCAATTTTAAAAAAGGACTGAAATCATTCAGGGGTAATTATCCCAATTATTTTATTTCGAAAAATAAAATTGAGCTGCAAAACGGGATTGATGTGCATACCATTTTTGACAAGATCAAAGAAAAGTACAGGAACTATCCGATCAATACAGAGGATGGACTGAAGATCGAATTTGATTCAGACTGGGTGCACCTGCGTACATCCAATACAGAGCCGATCATCAGGATCTATGCGGAAAGTAATTTTGAAACAACGGCAGATAATATTGCAAAAAGATTGATGAAGGACATTATGGAATGCAGCTGATCATGCTCCCAGGTTTGTTGAGAAGCCTCAGTTTTCAGGTGCACCATAATTTATTTAATTTCGGGCTCTAAGGATACAACATGAAAACCGCCTTTGCTTCAGCAGCAAACAATACAGGTACTGAAATGAAACAAACCCGGATCTATCTGGATAATGCAGCTACAACACCCCTTGATAAGGAAGTGCTGGAAGCCATGTTGCCTTATATGACCGATCATTTCGGCAATCCTTCTTCAATTTATTCTTATGGCAGGGAAACCCGGCTGGCTATTGAAAATGCAAGAAAAACGGCAGCGAAGATCCTGGGGGTAAAACCCGCTAATATTTTTTTTACCAGCGGTGGCACAGAAAGCAACAATACGGCCATTGCCGCTTCCGTTCGTGATTTGAAATGCGATCATATCATTACTTCTCCAATAGAACATCATGCAGTATTGCATACAGTGGAGCATTATGCAGCCTACAACAAAATCGGGCATAGTTTTGTAAAACTGGATGAGCATGGACATGTTGATCCAGTTGACCTGGAAAACCAGCTATCTGCCTTACAAACTTCAGGAAAAAAAGTGCTGGTAAGTTTGATGCATGCCAATAATGAAATTGGTGTGTTGCTGGATATTAAAAAAGTGGGTGCGCTCTGCAAGGCGCATGGTGCGGTATTTCATTCTGATTGTGTGCAAACCGTAGGTCATTACCCAATGGATCTTTCTTCTGTTGATGTTCAGTTCATTTCTGCGGCGGGACATAAATTTCATGGTCCGAAAGGGATCGGTATTTTATACGTGAGTGATGATGTGGAAATTAAACCTTTCATATTTGGGGGAGGACAGGAAAGAAATATGCGTGCAGGTACTGAAAATGTATATGGTATTGTTGGTTTTGCAAAAGCTTTGGAGATATCGGTAAGGGATCACGAAAAAGACAGTGCTTATATCCGTTCCTTAAAAGCCTACATGAAGCAGTCGCTGACTGATTCCATTGAAGGCGTTAGTTTTAACTGCACGGATAATGCATTGTACACAGTACTCAGTGTCTGCTTTCAAAGGAATGAGCGCTCGGGATTTTTATTAATGAATCTTGATATCAATAATATCTGTGTGTCGGGAGGTAGTGCCTGCAGTTCCGGTGCCGATGCAGGCTCGCATGTGATGAAAGCCTTGAACAAAACCGATCAGCATGTAACCATTCGTTTTTCATTTAGCAAATACAATACAAAGGAAGAAATAGACAGGGTAGTGGAGCAACTGGTTGACATAATTTAAGCTGCTGCCCGGAATGCTTAGTTTCAAATGCCCTACTTCTTAGGATCAGCAGTACAAAGGAAGGCACGCTGAGGAATAAAAGTTTAAGCGAAACTTTCAACTAATTATGCTGGTTCGTCCGCACGGGTTATTTTTGCGGCGATTAAATAAAAACATGGACGTTATTCAGACCATTCTTGATTTCATCTTTCATATAGACGACCATCTTGTAAGGATCGTAAGCGATTATAAAACCTGGACTTACCTGATCCTTTTCCTGATCATTTTTGCGGAAACCGGGTTTGTGATAACTCCTTTTCTTCCCGGGGATTCACTTCTGTTTGCAACCGGAGCTATCATTGCCAATCCTGAAAGCGGTCTGGATATCATGGTCATGTGTATCTTACTCATTATTGCAGCTATCCTGGGCGACCTTGTAAATTATCATATCGGAAAATATATTGGTCCCAAAGCTTTTAGTGGGAAATACCGGTTGCTCAAAAAAGAATACCTGGTAAGAACCCAGCAATTTTTTAATAAGTATGGAGGCAAAACGATTATATATGCCCGTTTTATTCCTATAGTGCGCACATTTGCGCCCTTTATTGCAGGTGTGGGAATGATGCGCTATAATAAATTTGCTTCTTACAATGTTATTGGTGGGATTTTATGGATCACCAGTTTTCTTTTCCTTGGTTATTTCTTTGGTGGACTTCCTGTGATCAAAGACAATTTTACCTACGTGATTTTGGGGATTATTGTACTTTCTGTTTTGCCACCAATAATTGAACTGATCCGGGAGAAAATGAAAAAATCTAAACCCTGAATATTTTGTTGTTTTGCCGCAAAGGCGCGAAGACACAAAGTGATTGAAGCACGAAGTCAAAGGAAGCTTGAGGCGGATCTGCCCTAGCCCCTAACCCATAACTACAAGTACCTCAAAGGATTTCTTCTTGCAGAAAGGATATATCTTTTCATATTCATCCAGAAAGCAATGATCATATAAATGATCAGGGGAGAGCCAAGTGTTAGGAAGGAAATATACATGAACCACATGCGAATCCTTGATGTGGCAATGCCTAAACGTTCACCAATGGCGGCGCAAACCCCAAAAGCCTGCCACTCGATAAAATTTTTTAGGCGATTCATTCCACTAATTTATATTTTTTTACTAAAAACCAGCTCAGCACTGGCAGGAAACTTTCCCTGTTTTAGTTAACTTCGCGTCACTTTGAAGGGCAGCAAAAGCGATGCCTTATTTTAAATTTATGAATTATGCTATTTGATCTGGATTTGATAAAGAAAGTTTATAGCGAATTGCCCGCAAAGGTTCTTGCTGCACGTAAGTTACTGAACCGTCCCATGACTCTGGCAGAAAAAATATTGTATTCCCATTCTTATACGCCTGCTACCAAAAAACTTGAAAGAGGAAAAGACTATGTAGATTTTGCACCGGACCGCGTGGCTATGCAGGACGCTACGGCCCAAATGGCACTTTTACAGTTTGATACCTGTGGCCGCGACAGGGTAGCGGTACCTTCATCTGTTCACTGCGACCACCTGATCCAGGCGAAAATGGGTGCCGATGAAGATCTCACTGCGGCCATTGATACCAACCGCGAGGTTTACGATTTCCTGGCTTCCATCTCCAATAAATATGGGATCGACTTCTGGAAACCGGGTGCAGGAATTATTCACTCTGTAGTTCAGGAAAACTATGCCTTTCCCGGCGGTATGATGGTCGGTACAGACTCTCATACGCCCAATGCAGGCGGAGTGGGTATGATCGCCATTGGTGTGGGCGGTGCCGATGCGGTGGATGTAATGGCGGGACTACCATGGGAATTGAAAATGCCTAAACTCATTGGTGTAAAACTTATAGGTAAATTAAGCGGTTGGACAGCCCCTAAAGACGTTATTTTGAAAGTGGCTGGCATACTTACCGTTAAAGGGGGTACTGGTGCTATTGTTGAATACTTTGGTGAAGGTGCAGATTCCATCAGTTGTACCGGTAAATCAACCATCTGTAACATGGGTGCGGAAATCGGCGCCACCTGTTCCTTGTTTGCCTATGATGATAAAATGGCCGATTACTTACGTGCCACAGAAAGGGAAAAAGTGGCAAAAGCTGCCGATGATGTAAGAGAGCACCTGCGCCCTGATGAAGAAGTGTATCTCAAGCCTGAAAAGTATTACGACCAGGTGATCGAGATCAACCTGAGCGAACTGGAGCCACATGTGAATGGTCCGTTTACACCGGATCTTGCTACACCCATTTCTGAAATGGCAAATGCCGTTGCGGAAAATGGATGGCCTGATGAAATTGAAGTGGCATTGATCGGTTCTTGTACCAACTCAAGTTATGAAGACATCAGCCGTTCTGCTTCAATAGCGATTCAGGCCACAAAAAAAGGACTGAAAGTCAAAAGCGAATTCACTGTAACTCCAGGATCTGAACTGATTCGATACACTATTAATAAAGATGGTTACCTGAAAACGTTTGAAGATATCGGAGGTGTGTTGCTGGCCAACGCCTGTGGTCCATGTATTGGACAATGGGCCCGGCATATAGATGATCCTAACAGGAAAAATACGATTGTTACTTCTTTCAACAGGAATTTTGCAAAAAGAAACGACGGACTGGCTTCCACACATGCATTCGTGGCCTCTCCGGAAATTGTTACCGCATATGCTATTGCAGGCAGACTTTCTTTTAATCCTTTAAAAGATACACTGCGGAATGATAATGGCGAAGAGGTGATGCTGGATGAACCTTCCGGTTTTGAATTGCCCCCTAAAGGTTTTTCTGTTGGTGATCCAGGATTCCAGGCCCCTGCAAAGGATGGAAAAAACGTTGAGGTGGTCGTAAGTCCTACTTCACAGCGTTTGCAATTGCTGAGTCCATTTCCTGCATGGGATGGGATGGATTTGCGCGGACTGAAACTGCTGATCAAAGCAAAGGGAAAGTGCACTACTGATCATATTTCAATGGCTGGTCCCTGGTTAAAATACCGTGGTCACCTGGATAATATTTCAAACAATCTTTTGATTGGTGCGATTAACTATTTTAATAACCAGACCGACAGTGTAAAGAATCAAATAACCGGAGCGTATGGTCCTGTGCCTGCCACTCAGCGTGATTACAAAGCACATGGTTTTGGGTCAGTGGTGGTGGGAGATGAAAATTATGGTGAAGGATCATCCAGGGAGCACGCGGCCATGGAACCAAGACATCTTGGTGTTCGCGCCATTGTTGTGAAAAGCTTTGCGCGGATTCATGAAACCAATCTGAAAAAGCAGGGCATGCTTGGGCTAACATTCAACAACAAAGAGGATTATGATAAGGTCCTTGAAGATGATGTAATCGATTTTAATGGTTTGATCGGATTTGCTCCTGGCAGTTCCATTATCATGGTTTTAAATCATGCAGATGGAACCTGTGATAAGGTCAAATTGAATCATACCTATAACGAACAGCAGATCGAGTGGTTCAAAGCTGGAAGTGCCCTGAATTTGATCAGGAAGCAGTTTGGGAAGGGATAGTTGGGGGGAATGTGGTTGAAGATGGTTGAATATTGTTGAATATTGTTGAAAGTGGTTGAACATTGTTGAACCCTTCTCTACCGCGTAGCGGTAAAATATCGGTAGCACGGAAATATCAATATGATGAATCCATGCCCTGTATGGGCATCACCTATTTTCCCGATTATACGCACCGCCCATATTGTTTCGCCCCTACAGGGCGACAAATGATTTCGATCTATGGTTGCTACCGATATTGACCCGCCGCTGGCGGGCGGGTTCATTTCAGATCCGGTATTCATTTTTACAAGGAAGAAACCTACCGCGTAGCGGTAAAATATCGGTAGCACGGAAATTATCAATATAATGAACCCATGCCCTGTATGGGCATCACCTTTTTTCTATTTCCCCCAGCGGTAGCTTCCTGCTTCCAATCCTGCAAGATCGATCACACGATCCACCACAGTGGCGGCGACTTCTTCAATGGTGGTGGGGTTTGAATAAAACGAAGGGGTAGCCGGACAAATAATACCGCCTGCCAGTGTAATCGTTTCCATGTTTTTTATATGAACCAGGTTATAAGGTGTGTCCCTGATCACGAGGATCAGTTTTTTCCGCTCCTTCAGCATCACATCTGCTCCGCGTGTTACAAGGTCATTGGAAATACCTGCTGCAATCCTGCCAAGTGTTCCCATGCTGCAGGGAATAATGATCAGCGCATCATATTTTGCAGAACCGGATGCAAAAGGAGCCGTAAAATCATTTTTTGTAAAATAGCGGCCCTTAAAGCCACCATAGGTTTCATCTCCAATTTCTGTTTTCCAGACAAATTTTGCATTGTCGGAGATCACTATAGAAAGTTCGCTGATCTGCTCACTCAGACTTTCCATTTTCTGCAGCAGCAATTTTGCATATATTGAGCCGCTTGCTCCTGTAATGGCAACCGCGATCTTTTTCATATCTTTTTTATCTGCCATTAAATTTTTTATCAAAACCAATTTGCTCCCTAATAAATTCTAATTCATTACATAACCCATGAGTGATTCATCCTTCAGCAACCTCCAACCAATATTTAAAAAAGGTCATGATCTTTTCTTTGGTTGTCTCCATATTCTTTGGCTTGGAAATTACCGATGCTGCTCCTGCCGCATAACATTTTTTCTAGGTTCCGGATAACTGTGCTCTGTAAGTATAACAACAGGCAGGTTGGAAATGTTGCTATCCGATTTTATTTTTTTCAAAACCTCAAATCCATTTGCCGGACTGGAGTTATAATCCACCAATACAAGTGCCGGCATTTCCATGAAGATATGCTCCATCAATTTTTCACTGCTGGTAAAATAGAAGATGGAAAACTCCAATCCTGATTCTGAAATGATCTCTTCTATAATGTAACGATCATCAGCATCGTCCTCAAGCATATAAATTTTCTTATCCATTTCCCCTGCTTTCTTTAAAAATACTGCTTTAAAAACAAAAAGAGAGGCCGAAGCTCTCCTGTAATAATTAGTTTTTATTTAAAATGATTTTTTGGGATCATTCACCGCAGATCCCACCTTACTCTTATTCACGTTTTCATTTCCCAGGTTTTGCAATATCCAGTTGGTTACTTTGGACCACAAATGATAACTGGTATTATCCGCCATTCCAGAAATACCATGATTCTTGTTTGGATAATACATGGTTTCAAAATCTACATTGGCTTTTACCAGGGCGGTTACCATTTGTACACTGTTCTGAAAATGCACATTGTCATCCGCAGAACCATGCACCAGCAAATATTTTCCCCTGATGTCCTTTACAAAATTTATGGGCGCCGTTTCATCATATCCTTTGGGGTTTTCCTGTGGTGTTCGCATGAACCGTTCAGTATAAATATTATCATAATACCTCCAGGAAGTCACCGGTGCCACCGCAACGCCGGCAGTAAATACATCAGCCCCTTTTGTAACTGCGAGGGAACTCATAAATCCACCAAAACTGTGTCCCCAGTGACCAATATTATTTCCATCAACAAATGACATTTTGCGCAACCATTTTGCCGCATCGATCTGGTCTTCAATTTCTAACTGTCCTAAACGCAAATAAGTTTTTTTCTTGAACTCTTCTCCGCGGTAACCCGTACCTGTATTGTCAACCGACACAAGGATAAAACCTTTTTGCGCCATCATCTGGTGCCAGAAATTTACAGCACCAAACCTGTTGGCCACCTGCTGCGATCCCGGACCGCCATAGTTCACAAAAAGAACCGGGTATTTTTTATGTGCATTAAAATTGGGAGGCTTCAGCATCCATCCATTCAATGTATCACCCTTTGTGTTGGGAACACGGATGAACTCAGGTTTTGATAATGCATAATCAGCAATTACCGTTTTCAAAGCACTGTTGTCATTCACTATTTTGTTCTGAATGGCTGTCACAACATTTTTGTTCTTCCGGATATCATACAGTGTTACCGTTTGCGGTGTGTGGATGTTGGAGTAATAGTCGTAGAATTTTGTGTGGTCCGCATTCATTTCAATCCGGTGAAACCCGCTGCCACTGGTCAGTTGCCTCGTGTTTTTTCCGTCGAAATCGGTCACAAATAAATTTCGGTCCATAGGAGTGGGGTAAGCAAGTGTGTAATACACCAGCCTGTTTTTTTCATCCACTCCATTTACGGAAGCAATGTCATTCTGATGTTTGGTCAGCTCAGTCTTTCTTTTCCCTTCAATGCTGTATAAATACAACCTGTACCAGCCGTTCATTTCAGAACCAAAAACAAAATGTTTTCCATCATTCAAAAACCACCAGTCGTCATTGATGTCCACATAATATTTGTTCTGTTCTTCATACATGGTTGTGGCTGCGCCGGTTTTTGCATCTGTGAGCAAAAGTTTCAGATGATTCTGCAGGCGGTTCATCCAGAATACAACAAGTTTATTGTCATCTTGTGTCCACTTGATACGGGGAATATAAATATCACCTTGTTCAAAATTTGCTTTAGCAGTATTGCCCGTTTTCAGATCATAAATATGAATGGTAACCGTTGAATTGCTGTCACCGGCTTTGGGATACTTATAGCGGTAATCTTTATTGTAACTGTCATCATAAATCGTCATGTTGTATTCCTTCACACGGGTTTCATCGAATTTATAATAGGCCAGGTAGTTGCCTTTGGGACTCCATTGGTATGCTTTTGTAAAACTGAATTCTTCTTCATAAACCCAGTCGGCATTGCCATTGATAATGAAATTCCATTTCCCATCAGTTGTTATGGCTTTGCTGATGCCTGAGGCTACATCATATAAATAAAGATTGTTGTCAAAAACATAAGCAATGGTATTTCCATCGGGTGAAAAACCTGGATGTAAAATTTTTCCTTTGTTTAGCGGAACCAGTTTTTTTGTGGCCACATCATAAATATGTGCGGTTGACCTGGAAGAATGGCGGTAGATCGGTTCGCGACCTGTGAAAAAAATAATTCTTTTTTTATCGGCACTCACCATATAATCAGCACTCTTCATCACTTTGCCTGTTTCATCTTTGATATCCTGCGGATTAAATAAACCACTGTTGTCTTCTTCGGCAAAACCGGGTACAAAAGCGTTACGGAATGTGCCTTTTTTATACAGGTCATCAAGTGTGATCTCTTTTTGCTGGGCCTTAACAATAAAGGGCAGGTAAAAAAACAACAGGAACAGGATCCTCATGGTAAAAAATTTAGTCAGTAAATGTAAAGTATTGCGTCTAAAGATCTTTGCCGTTGGTGGATTAGCCCTGTTAAATTGCGGAAGATTATTCTAATCAATTCTATATAAAGAACAAAAAAAAGAGGCTGTCTCAAAAGTCTGTGCCAGCCTCCTTTTATTCGCGCGTTTTTATAAAAGCCAATTTCTGAAGTTGAATCCTATTCTACAGCTGAAGGGGCAGGTTCTTTGGCTTGGGTTTTGCCAACCCGTTATTGTGCGTTCGCCTTAGTAAAAGTTTAAAGACCGAATAATATTCTTGAGTGCTTTGTCGTCAACGTTCTCAAACTCAGACTTATCGTAGATGGTCAGCAGATAAACTTCTTTATTGTCTTTTACCACAGGTAATAATTCGTCCGCCACCGCTCTTTCCTTTTCCTTTACTTTTGATGGCAAGTCTGATTTTATATATGTCGTTTCCCAATGGTGTTCCTGACATTGGCTGTTTGACAAGGTTTCACTCAGTTCAGCCAGGTCCTCTTTTGGCGATGGATATTTTTTGGAAAGTCTCTTAGCTTCTTTTTTGAATTTGTCGGAAGGAATAACACTAAAGCCCATTTATAAAGTGGGTTAGTGTCTGTTTACGTCCTTTCTGCTTTTTAAGAAGTGCAACCTGGTCAAAGGCTTCACTTAAATCAGAGCGTAGTTTTAGAGCCTGTTCATATTTTTTTAGCTTGTTCAGCACTTTCTCCCACTCCGTGAGGACCAATTGAACCGCTTGTGTATTACCATTTATATCATTCACATATTGAAGTGCAATTTTCATGTCTCAAATTTTTGATCAACTGTATTGCTTCTACCTTGCATCTGCCATATCCGGAATAAATTCCGCCTTGTAAGCGCCTGAATTCAGTTTTTCTTTGGTCTGACTGAATGCTTCCAGTGTAGCTTCAATATCTGCATCGGTATGCGAAGCGGTTGGTATCAGCCTATAAATAATATGTCCTTTTGGAATTACAGGGTAAACTACAATAGAACAGAAGATTCCATAGTTTTCGCGCAGGTCCATCACCATTGCGGATGCTTCTTCAACACCGCCTTTCATATACACAGGCGTTACCATAGTATCTGTTTTGCCAATGTCAAAACCACGGTCTTTCAATCCCTGCTGAAGTTTTAAGGCGTTGTTCCAGAGTTTCTCTCTCATTTCCGGCATGGTGCGCAACATTTCCAGTCTTTTAAGGTTGCCGATCACAATAGGCATCGGCAGACTTTTTGCAAAGATCTGGCTGCGGATATTATACCTTATATAATCAATAATCGCTTTGTCGCCGCCAAGGAAAGCGCCAATGGAAGCCATTGATTTAGCAAAAGTTGAAAAGTACAGATCGATATCATCCTGCACCCCTTGAGCTTCGCCTGCACCGGCACCCGTATCACCCAATGTTCCAAAACCATGGGCATCATCTACCAGCAAACGAAAGGCAAATTTATTTTTAAGTGCAGCGATCTCTTTTAATTTACCCTGGTCGCCTGCCATTCCAAAAACACCTTCGGTGATAACAAGAATTCCACCCTTGCCCTGTTTTTCAATCAGGTTAGTGGCACGCTGCATCTGCTTTTCAAAATCTTCGATATCGTTATGTTTGAAAACATACCTGTGGCCGGGATGTAAACGGATGCCATCTATAATACAGGCATGGCTTTCGGCATCATACACCACTACATCATGCCTGCTGCAAAGGGCATCAATAATGCTCACCATTCCCTGGTAACCAAAATTTAAAAGGATGGCATCTTCTTTACTTACAAATGCAGCCAGTTCTCTTTCCAGTTGTTCATGATAATTACTGTTTCCGCTCATAATGCGTGCACCCATGGGATAAGCAAGTCCGAATTCCTGAGCGGCATCTGCATCTGCTTTACGGATATCAGGATGATTGGCCAGGGCCAGGTAATTGTTAAGGCTCCACACCACCACATCTTTTCCGCGGAACTGCATTCTTGTACCAATTTCTCCCTCTAGCTTTGGGAAGGAAAAATACCCATGAGCTCTTTCTCTGTGTTGTCCTAAGGGACCATAGTTTTTTAAGAGACGTTCAAAAAGATCTGCCATGTTTAAATTTATATTTCAAATTGAATATTAGGGTTCCGGCTAGGGTAAGCCGCGCCTGCGGCAGGCGCAAAAATAAGCAATTCGGTTTTAATTTGGGTTTACACTTGATCTTCAGTTACATTTTCATTAATTCGTAATTGCTTAGTTCCTGACCAAGTAAATTTGCCTAAACCTTGGAAAATGAAGCGTTTGCTATTAATGATATTTTGTTTTTGGATGATCAGCGCCTCAGCACAGGAATTGAAACGCCCAAAGCTGGTTGTTGGACTGGTAATCGACCAGATGCGCTGGGATTATCTTTACCGTTATTTCGACCGGTATGCAGAAGGAGGTTTTAAAAGACTATTAAAAGAAGGATTCAGCTGCGAGAATACCCATTTGAATCATTTACCTACATATACGGGTGCGGGCCATGCAACAATTTTTACCGGCAGCGTACCAGCCATTCATGGCATCATAGGCAATTCCTGGTACGACCGCAAGCTGAAAAGAATCGTTTATTGTACAGAGGACTCTTCCGTAACAAGTGTGGGCACTTCAGCCGCTTCAGGAAAAATGTCACCCAAAAATATGTGGGGCACTTCCATAACTGATGAATTAAGGTTGGCAACCAATTTTAAAAGCAAAACGATAGCGATTTCCCTAAAAGACCGCGGATCAATTTTTCCTGGAGGGCATACTGCAAATGGCGCTTACTGGTTTGATAACGCATCTGCAGGCTGGATCACCAGTAGTTTTTATATGCCGCAACTGCCTGCCTGGGTACAGGATTTCAATAATAAAAAATTGCCTGAGGTTTATTTATCCCAGGACTGGAATACACTGTACGCTATTTCAACCTATACCCAAAGCACGGCCGACAGCAACCGTTATGAAACAAGACTCGGAGGTGGCGGTATCACTTTTCCCCACATCACAAAAAACCTGGGTAATAATAAATATGAAGTGTTCAGGTACCTGCCGGCATCCAATTCCTATTGTTTTGAATTTGCCAAAGCAGCTTTGAAGGCCGAGCAGCTTGGTAAAAGAGGCACAACTGATTTTCTTTCTTTGAGTCTTTCTCAACCAGATTACAGTGGTCATAGCTTTGCGCCCAATTCCATTGAAATGGAAGACACTTACCTGAGGCTTGACAGAGATCTGGCTGCTTTCCTTAAACATCTTGATGCTACCATTGGAAAGGACCAGTACCTGTTGTTTCTTTCTTCCGATCATGGCGCAGCACTCAATCCCATTTTTGTTGCTGATCATAAAATACAGGCCGGTGTATTTGAAGAGTCCAGGGTGCGAACCGAGTTGAATGCACTGCTTGAAAAACAGTTTGGAACCAAAGGAATTATTGAAAAATGGATCAATTACCAGATCTATCTTGATCATGACCTGATCGCGCGCAACAAGCTCGATAAAAAAACAATTTCAGATCTCATTATAGCCTATCTGATCATGGAGCCGGGTATTTCCAATGCGGTTGACCTGGATGCACAGAAGGATGCCAGGGTGCATCAAAAAATCAATACAATGATCGTTAATGGATACAACCCGCGACTCAGTGGTGATGTGCAGTATATTTTGAGGCCTCAATGGTTTGAGACCTGGCGAACTGGAACCACCCATGGTTCGTGGTATCCTTACGACACCCATATTCCTTTGATCTTTATGGGCTGGAATATAAAGCCGGGAAAACTGTACCGCGAAGTGCATATGCAGGATATCGCGCCTACAATTGCGGCCCTGCTTAAAATTCAAATGCCCAATGCAAGTATAGGAGAGGTGATTGGGGAAGTAGTAAGGTAGGTAAGCGGATAGCTGGTATCGGTAAGGAAAGGGTTCAAGTTGCAAGGCAATGAAAGCAAGCCAACTGCCAACTGCAACAGTAGACTTTTATTTTTTAATAACTGATTTACCTATAAAAAGGAACAAAGCTGAAATTATTAAAAATATGAGCAATAAAACTGCCGAATTTATAAGTGCTTTTGTCAAACCTAAATTTGTAACATCAACAAAAGGGTATGGATAGAAATTAGAAAAACTTCCCCGGACCAAGATAAAAATTAAGAATATTAAAGGGTAAATGGCCCATTTCAAAATTTGCGAATATTTTACTGACCTGGTTGTTTCATACATAAACCAAAATATGGTTACTAAAATCGGCATAATCGAATGAAGTAATTCGTCCACAACCATTTGTATTCCCTTTGGCTGCCAAATCTGTCTTAAAGCAATTTGATAAACTGAACCAACCATTATAATGTACATTGTTATTGCTGTAAGTAATCCGGGTTTATTAATTGCTTTTTCTTGATTTTTAATAAAAACAATGCAAGTAAAATAGATTGCAACCAGCGTATTAGTTAAAATCGTAAAAAAACTAAAAAATCTAATGATAGCTTCAGGAATAGATGTTATGCGGTTTTCAATCAGTAAGACGAATTGGGTTATTACTGCAAACCATCCTACTAGAGCAAACAATACAGCTAAGTTTTTTTTCATAACGTAATGTTGTTTAAATTTCCTTAAACGGTTTGGATAATGCCAAAGTGCAGGAAATAGAATACTGCCAGCCCGGCTAACTGAATCCCAATGTATAAATAAAAGTTGAAAGACACATTCCATCAACCTGCATTTGGAAATACCCTGTTAGCGTTATACCCTTCCTCGGGTGTGTCCCCTGAAGGTTTGTGTCAACTGTAATAAGAATTGCAGGCTTTGGAGAAAAATACATGCTTTTGCAAGTTTGCTTTTGTGGCAGACTTTGTGGTCTTGCAAAATGTGTTTGTTTTTGTGAGTTGGCAGTTTCGTTATGGCAGCCAGAGACAGATCGTACAATTCTCAGGTGCTTGTTTTAATTTGCCTCCTGATATTTTTTATGCACTTAAAAATATTTTCCTACCGCTCTTGCAATTCCGATAAGTGCTAAAATCCATATTGCTATAATTATCAAAGCAAAAATCCAATTAGTTTTGTTTAATTTTTGCGGGTTGGATTTGATCGTTCCTCTTGCCTCATTTAATACAGTTTCTGGGATTAAATTAATTGAGGCAGTAATTAATAATGGAACGATTATTAAATCATCTAGAAGACCCAATACAGGTATAAAATCTGGTATCAAATCAATTGGACTTAACAAATAACCTACAGTAATGCCTATTAGTATTTTTGCTGATAATGGTGTTCGTGTGTCCTTATAGGCAATTATTAAAACCTGGGCTTCGGATTTTAATTGTCTTGCCTTTTGTTTCAATTTAGCTAATAGCCTCACGCTAATGATATTTAAGCATTTTTACAAATCATCTGTTTCTATATGCAGCATACTTGAAGGAGATCGAAGCACCTTTTGTAACAATCTTTGTGTATTGGGCTTTATTCTTCAAGTTATTGATACTTACGCTAATTCTTCTAGACGGGTTATCATATCAATCATTTTAAAACGATGCTTTTCAACAAAACTTATTTTTGTTTGCTTCTTTATCATCTGCATCTCTTTTGAAGGATTCATTTTCTAAGCCTTCAAAAACAAAAATGTATGACTTGTTGTTTGCTTTTCAATTGCAACTTTTGAAATTGCCGATACTAAGGGTAAAAAGCGTTGTTCAGTTCCAGTATATTGAAGTGGGTAGCAAAATGATCAAACCACAGCCTTAGTAGAAGCTTTGGGGTAAAAAATTTCCTTCCATTCCTTTTATCGAAAATCGGAACAACCAAGGCCATTGAATACCCTTCATGAAAAAAGGCATCAAATAATAATGCCAGCTAGGGAAGCCAAAGTTTGCTGACGCATGAAGCAAATTCTACCAGCTTATTAAAAGTGTCTGGTTTACTGATAAAGCAATTGGCGCCAAATTCATAAGCCAGCCTGCGGTCGCGCGGTGAGGAGGATGTTGTAAAGATCAGTATTGGAATATGACAATATCTTTTATCTGATTTGAGTTCTTTTAATGTTTCTCTTCCATCTTTTCCGGGCATGTTCAGGTCGAGCAAAATCAGCCCGGGAGGTGCCGTCTCGATGTGTCTAATTAAATGTTCGAGCAGCTGATCACCGTTTTCAAGTAAAATATATTCAAAATCTGGATGCCCTGTAAGGAAAGCATCTCTTAAAATCTCCCTGTCGTCATTATCATCATCAACAATATAAATGAACTGTTTTTTAATCATACGGTAAAATTATAGTAAAAGTAGCGCCTGTATCCAGGCTGCCTTCAGCATAGATAACGCCACCATGGTGTTCAACAATTTTTTTGCAAATGGCAAGACCGATACCAGATCCTTCATATTCACTTCTCCCATGTAAGCGTTGAAATATGGCGAAAATTTTTCCTGCAAATTCATTTTCAAACCCAATTCCATTATCGCTGAAAACAATTTTGGAATACGTATCAGCAGGGGAGAGCTGGTAATGCACGATATCTTTTTCCTTTAAAAAACTATGGGTAATCGAGATCACCGGCTGCACGCCTGGTTGAACAAATTTCAGGGAGTTGCTTAGCAGGTTTTGAAACAACTGCCTGAACTGGGATGGAATGATCTGCGCTTCCGGTAACAGATCGTGACGAATGACAGCATTTTGCTGTTCAATTTTATATTCCAGTGTCTGAATAGTGTCGTCGAGTATTTGTTGGAGACTGAATTTTTCAAACGACCGGTTGCCGGTGATCATGGAAATGGAAAGCAGGTCGCTGATCATGGTTTGCATCCGGTTTGATGCATCAAGGATCTTGTTCAGATATATTTTTCCATCAGGTGACAATATTTCCAGTTGCGAAGCAGCAAGCCTGTCGCCAAAGGTGGAGATCTTTCTTAATGGTTCTTTCAAGTCATGGCTGGCTACGTAGGCAAATTCTTCAAGACTTGAATTGGATTGCTCCAGCAATAAGGTATTCTGCAAAATGGTTTTTTCCATTTCCTTACGCCGGTTAATATCCAGAGCAGCGCCCAGTATCTGGCAGATATTTCCTTCGCTGTCAGATTTAAATACAATCTCACGTACAAGAAACCAACGGTATTCTCCATCCTTGCTTTTTACCCTGCATTCGTATTGGATCATGGAATCTACCTGGCTGAAATTTTTTTGGCTTTCACTTCTTGCCGGTAACAAATGATAGTCTTCCGGGTGATACAGCATGGAAGTGACCTTATTTCCAGCCTTTATGATCTCATCAGGATGGTGGCCAAGCACAAAGAAAATTTCCCTGTTGATGTAAACAATACTTTGTTTTTCTACATCGTAGAGATAGAGTATGGTAGGAGAGGCATCAGCGATCTGCTGGATAAAATGTTCCTGTTCCTTGATTTTCTGGATTGCCGTTTTTTGTTCTGTGATATCAAGTGCAATGTTCAATACATGTTCCACTTTGCCCTGCGCATTCCGGTCGAAAATTGTTCCATAGGTATTGTACCACCTGAATCCATCTTTTTTATGCTTGATCCTGAATGAAAATTCAATGATCAGCTCCTTTAAATGTGGGTTGGCATTGGCTTCTTCAAGTGCTTTGTTGGTTTTCTCCATCATGTCCTGAAGGTCTTCCGGATGGATGATGTCTATAAAAAATTTCAATCCTTTTTCCATGGCCTCACCTGTCTTATATCCCAGCAGTTTTTCCAATCCTTCATTAATAAAAACGAATGCGCCTGAATGAACATTATACGTGGTAATGATAGATGGAGTGGCATCGGTGATCTTACGAATGAAATTCTGATTTTCATTCAGTTCCTGTTGTACCTGTTCGATTTCGGTTACTTCCTGGGTAGTGCCAACCAGCTTGTCAGGTTTGCCATTTGCTTTTACAATTTCTGCACGCCTGTGCACAACCTTTTCCCTGCCGTTTCTTAATACAATGCGGTGTCTTTTATCATAGATCTTTTTCTCCCTGATACATTCAGCCAGGTAATTTAAAACTTCAGTCTTGTCTTCCGGATGAATGAATTCAGTTACCACATCATACGTAATTTTTTCAGAAGGGTCGAGCTCATAAATAGTATAAACTTCATCTGACCATTCCACCGTATCGGTATCCATTTCCCAGGTCCAGTTACCGATGCGGGCAAGTGCCTGGGCCTGTTTGTACAACTGTTCACTTTTCTGCAACCTTTCAATCAGCAGCTGTCTTTCAGTTACATCCTGCGAAGTGCCCATCATTTTTACAACTTCCCCTGCTTCATTACGAATCACTTCCCCTGTTCCATACACATATTTTAATTCGCCATTACCAGTGATCACACGATGGGTGAATTCCCATGGCTGCCCCGATTTTCCTGATGCCGAAATGGTTTCTGTGACCAGCGCAACATCCTCCGGATGGATTCTTTCAATGTACCTATCAAAATTGATGTTATGCTCAGGATTCAGTCCGAAGATCCTGTACACTTCATCTGACCAGAATATTTCGTTGCTCATTACATCCCAGGTCCAGTTACCTACATGTGCTAGTGCCTGCGCCTGTTTGTACAAATTTTCGCTTTGCCTGAGTGAATGAACCAGTGAATATTTTTCGGTTACATCTCTCTCGGTACCGATTACGCTAACAGGTTCACCCTGTTCGTTTTTTTCCACCTGCGCAATGGAACGGATAAACTTTTCCTGGCCGCTACGGCTGCGTATTCTGAAGTTCTGGTCGGATGTGGTCACTTCACTGATGGATTGCACACCATTTCTTACCATGTCCAGGTCTTCGGGATGAATGAACGACAGGAATTTATCAATCGTGATCTGTTCCTCTGCAGGATCAATACCATAAATTCTGTAGAGATTATCAGACCATTGCAGCGCATTTTTTTTCAGATCCCAGGTCCAGTTACCCATATTCGCCAGCTCTTCAATCCGCTGATAGATTTTCTCCTGGTGGCGGAGTTGCTGAATCAGTATTTGCTTTTCAGTAATATCCATGATTGTACCGTTCAGGTACAAAGGCGCATCTTCTTTATAATGCATGATACCGCGCATCCATAGAATCTTTTCTTCACTGTTTCCTTTGAAACGAAATTCACATTCAAATGCTCCTGTGGTCTGCGCCTGATCGAATGCCTGTTTTACCCGCGCAAGATCTTCTTCATGTATTTTATTAAAGAACACCTGCTGATCATTAAAATCAATACCAAGGATGGCTTTTAATTGAGGGGAACCTTCCGGCCCTCCGTTCACATTCCATGTGAAACTTCCAATCCTTGCTATTTCCTGTGCTTCCAGTAATTCTGCTTCTCTTTTTTCCAGTTTTTCCGACATCACCTTCTGGTCGTGTACGTCTATGGAAATGCCTATTTTTTCAATGACCTGCCCATCTGAATTTCTTTTAAAAACGGTTTCAAAACTCCGCATCCACCTGTATTCCCCCTTCCCGTTTTTCAGCCTTACCCTAATGCTTTTTATTTCGTTATCAACTGTTTTATCAAATTCATTATTGTGCCTTTCCAGGAATTCAAGATCATCGGGATATACATAGTCTTCCGGTTGGTTTGCATTTATTTTTTCATCTTCATAGCCAAGAAATATTGCCAGCGGCTTGTTGATATATACCAGCTTTTTTGCTACCATATCAAATACGTAGATCAATCCAGGCGAAGTATGGGTGATTTTTTCAATGAAGTGCGCATTTTCGTTAATGCTGTTTTTCAATATTTGAATATAGAGTTGCGTTATCTGCGCCTGGAATTGTAAAAGGTAAAGATCGATCTCCCTGAGAATTTCAACCAGTTTTTCTGTATCCGAAGTGAAATCAGTAATAAAATGTAAAAATGTTTGGCGACGAACGAACACCGAAAGGTTGATGTCTTCTGCTGCTACATCTTCTCTTGTAACAACAGGCAACAGGTTGTCCTGGTATTTCTTTAATGTCTGGTCAATGTGTTTTTGAGCTTTATTATTTGCCAGGGCATCCAGCATATCGATAGCTGATTGCCTGAAGATCTTTTTAAGTTCTTCCTTAGGGAGTTCACTAAAAAATCTAAGAAGCGGCAGTTGAACTTCCGTGCTGAGGTGCAATTGAGTATCCACCCACTCTTCGAGTTTATGGTCTCGCAGAAACCGGGCAAATGATGGCAGGCAGACCAGGTTGTCAATATTGGTTTTTAATGCTGTATTAGCTTGCACGGAAAAAGATCTTTATTATTCAGCCTCAATCAGGTTGAATAATAAAGTTACTGGATATAAATGAATCCATAAAAGCCGGCATCAATTCTTAACCAGGATCATGATCTTTCTTTTGGTGATGCCTTTTCTCCTGTTGGCAAGAAAAGCGTAGATCTCTTCGGGTGATTTTAATTCTATGGTTCCTGCTGGGGATTTAATTTTAAGTGCTTCCAGTCTTTCTGTAATCAGGGCAAGATCTTCGGGTTTCCATGAACCGATTCCAAAGGTCATATTTACTTCATTCAGTGGTTTTTCTGGTTTCAGATTAAATGAAAGCGTTTTGGAATTACTGATAAAAAAATCGCTTTTGTATGAACTGTCACGGTCATTTAATTTCCAGGTGATCTCCACATCGCCGCCGGAAGCATTTTTCATATCGATCCGGCGCATGGGATTGCAACCCACCATCAGCAGGAGGATGCATCCCATACCAAAGAAAACAAAAGGAGTAAAATTTGGTTGCTTAACCATTTTCCGCCCTGATTCAGGCATGGACCGGATGGCGAAGTTTATTTTAGTGTTATACATTGTCTTTTTCTGAATGGCTACCGGGAAGATCGTCCTTGTTATCCAGATCTTCATTGGAAACATTATGAGGTTTTCCAATTTCATTGTTCCTGGAATTCAAATTAGACAATTCTTCACTTTCCTTAATCAGCCTTTTGGAAACCTCCTGGTTTGAACCCGAATCCTCGTTATTGGAACTTTTTTCACCTGGTCTTTTCTGTTCCTTGAGAAAACGCTCGTTCACACCTGAATCATTTTGGCTGGAGGGAATATTTTCCACATCAAGGTCCATTCTGTGCGATTCCGTTTTCTGATTCATGATGTCCTCTTTGGCGGGGTAATGAGGGTAACCGGGTAGGTCCTGGTCTATCTTTTCATCATTGGATTGGTCCACTTCTTTCCTGCTATCCATTGCTTTGGACGGATCATAGTCGGGAATATTATTCCTGCCTTTATTATTATTATTAGATTCCTCCATAGTTGTGTTTATATGATTAATGAAAATGTTGTGCCGATGCCTTAAAAAACTCCCAAAAGGCAGATCGATCCCACAAAAAAGCCTCCGGGGGAGGCCAAATTCATTGCTGATCTTCATTTTCTTTTTTGCCAAATATTTTCCGGAAAATGCCCTTTTTTTCCTTTTTTTCATCAGGAGGGGGCGCCTGACCTATTTTAGGTGTCTTTTTCGTTGTGTCCTTTTTATTGTTGTTGTTTCCGTCTTTTTTAATATTAGTTCCGTCTTTCTTTTCATCATCAGCCGGGGGTTTTGATTCAGCTGGTATCCGGTAGGAGGTATCCAGAGAATAATCATCTGCACTGTTGCCCCATTCTTCATCAACGGGTTGCGGTTCATCAATAATGCGCATCATATCGGCATTGTTGATCTCATTTTCAAGATCTGCCGGTTTTATGAATTCTGCATTCCTGTCAATACCCAATGTTTTATCATCAAACACTTTCTTGAAAAAAGACTGCCAGATCGGTCTTGCAGCCGTACCTCCATAAAAAGAATTGTTTTCTATCCTGATGAACCGGTCATCGCAACCAACCCAGACACCTGCAAGCAATTGTGGAGTGAAACCAATAAACCAGAAATCTGAATTATCATTGGTAGTTCCTGTCTTTCCTGCCATTTCCTTTGCTCCTAAAGCCTGCATCAACCCGGCGGCGGTTCCTTTTGTTACCGGGCCTTCCATCATTTTCGTCATCTTGTACGCGGTTACTTCGCTTACTGCTTCCTTCCTGTTGGCACCATAGTCAAATCTTTTAATAACGTTTCCATTCCTGTCTTCAACGCGTACAATAAAATTGGGTTTGGTTGAAAATCCCTGTCCGCCAAAAATGGAGTAACCCCACATCATTTCAAACAAGGAAAGATCGGATGAACCAAGTGCAATGGAGGGATATGGTTCCAGTTTTGTTGGAATATTCAGTCGCTCCATAAAATTGGCAAATTGTGCAGCTCCTACCTGTTTCATAATATAAGCCGTAGCGCAGTTCCTCGACCATGCCAGTGCGGATGCCATGGTAACGGTACGCCCGGTACAGGTTTTTCCTGTTGCAGGTACCAGCTGGTCTTTTCCAAACGATTGCTGTACGTCCTCTACCATGGATTCCGGTGTTAAACCTCTTTCTTCCATGGCCTGTGTATATAACAGTGGTTTTATTGTTGATCCTACCTGGCGTTTTGTCCGAAGGTTAGCGTGATCGAGCTTCCATGTTTTAAAGTTGATGCCACCCACCCAGGCTCTTACTTCACCGGTTACAGGGTCCATCACCATAAAAGCGGATTGAACCATTTGCCTGTGGTATTTGATGGAATCCATTGGGGTCATCACTGTATCAGTTTCCCTTTTTGCATTCCATGCAAAAATTTTCATGTTCACTTTTTGCTGGAAGTTCTTTTTGATCTGCGCATCTGTAAGTCCATCCTGTTTCAGATTTTTCCATCGGTCGCTGTTCTTCATCGCGGCTTCCAGAACATTCTCATGCGTTTTCCATACGCTCCCGGTTTTAATATTGCGCTGGTTGTTCAATGCACGCTGCAATATCGGCATTTGCTGTGCCTGTGCTTCTTCGGCATACTGCTGCATTTTTGGATTGATCGTGGTATAGATCTTTAAACCATCATCATAAATATTATATGGTTCACCATCAGAACGGGTAAGTCCCTTCAGCGCTTCATCCACTTCATTGCGGAGCACTTCGCGGAAATAAGGAGCATAACCGGTATTCTCGTCCAGCTTTTTGTAATTCAGTACAATGGGTGCAGTTTTAAATTTTGATGCTTCTGCGGCTGTGATGTATTTATTTTTTTCCATCTGCCCGATCACAATATTCTTCCGGTCAAAGGAAGCTTTATAATGAACACGTGGATTGTAAATGTAATTTCCTTTCAGCATGCCCACCAGCACGGCAGCTTCCACTGCATTTAAACGATCGGGTTCTTTTTGAAAAAATGTGCGTGCTGCCATTTTGATCCCATACACATTGTCACCATACGGAACTGCGTTCAGGTAAAGGGAAATGATCTCTTCTTTCGTAAAGTTTCTTTCCAGTCTTATTGCAACAATATATTCTTTAAATTTTTCAATCACACGCCAGGCACGGTTGCGGCTTCCCTGGGCCAGCAGGGCCTTGGCCAGTTGCTGTGTGATGGTGGATCCACCACCTTCCTTGCCAAACAGAAAAACTGCCCGCATGGTTGATTTTACATCAATCCCCGAATGGTTATAAAAACGTTCGTCTTCCGTAGCCACCAGCGCGTGAATTACATGTGGTGAAATGTCGCGGTAATTCGCATTACTCCTGTTACCTCTTTCGCGATAGAATTTTCCCATGAGGGTTCCATCAGTTGCATATACTTCAGAGGATTGAAGTATGCTTGGATTTTCAAGTTCTTTCAGAGAAGGTAGTTTGCCAAAGATCCCCATCATGCAGAAGATGATCACCAGGAGAAATGAACCAAAAGCAGATAAAAAAACAATCCAGAAGATTCGAACTTTTCTTTTCATGGAATAGATTTAGGGCTTAAGAGCAGTTCCAAAGCTATAAAATACGCTGTTATAGATGATTAAAATTTACCGGGCAGGTTTTTTTCCAGAAACTTGCGGTAAAGTGTCAGGTCCTTGTTTTCTTTTAAAACAGGAAGATTCAACGTGGAAAGGATCAGGAAGCCGTACTTATCCGCTTTCAGCCATGGAATAATTTCTGATGGCGCAAGGCGTTTAACCAGGTCCATATAATCCACTGCCTCCTGGGCATTCAAAAACGGACCAATCATCACCAGCTTTTTATCTGCACTTAATTCCACTGCGTCCATGCCAATCGTTTTTGCCGAATGTTTGTCCCTGTTGTAACGGTTGAAAGCATTGCGTGCTTCACCGCTAAACACCACATCAACCTTATCGAGCACCAGCAAAACAAGGTGGGCGTCATTGGGATCAAAACTATAACCATACATCGTAGGTCGCTGTAATATGGCTACCGGTCTTTTGCTTAATGTATCCGTGGGCGTAGTGACCGGGTTGATGGTTATTGGTTGTTTTTTCTCCCTGCTGATGTTATCATTCTTTACAACCAGCGAAGGAGGTTGTGTTTCCTGAACAACAGGTTCTGTTTTCTTTACACTGTCTATAGTTTGAACAGGGGGCACCACAGTTGTTTTTACAAGATCCCTAATGGTGATCATGGTATCTTCTGCTGGTCTTTCTACACGAAGATTTTTTAATTCCTCTTCAATTTCTTTTCTTCTTTGCAATACCTGGATCATCGTGGTTGCCTTTTCTGCAAGCGGGGATCCCTGGTTTTGCTGGTAAAGTGTCTGCAATAATTGTATAGCAACACTGTCCTCTCTTTGTTTTACATGGTACACCGCTTCAATATACAGCAACTGGGGTTGCCAGTAATTGGTCTGGTAAGTGCTGTCAGCAATTTTTTTCGCCTGTTTGGCTGCATCAAATTTCCCCTCAAGGAACATATCATAAATCGCCTCGTAATCTTTTGTTGATTGAGGGTTGATCTTTGGTTTAGCCTCGGGATCTTTTCCTGTGTTTACGATAGCAGTAAACCTGGACCCTGCGTGTTTTTGTGCAAGTAAATTTTTGATTTGCGCTGCTTTTCCATGATCGCCTGCTTTTGTGTAAGCATAGTAAAGGTGGAACAATGCTTCATCGGTTTTTGCAAATGAAGGAAACCTGGATAAAAGCGTTTCCAATGCATCAATCGCAGAAGGATAATCTTCCAGGTCATTAATGAAAACCACTCCAAGGTTAAAGAGGGCGTTCATTATGGAATCATCGGACTTGTATTTAGAAGAAGGATCAATCGGAAGTTTGCTTAGAAGAGCAGTATAACTTAATTCTTCTTCATCACCCAGTTCAGCTGATGTATTGGTCAGTGGCGCAACATCCCTGGAATTGTTTGCATTTGTTTTTGCTATAAGCTGTGATGAAACAGAAGAAAATCTTCTCCAGTTATCAGTATTGGGGCGATTGCCCCAGGTTTGTTTAAACTGGTTTTGTCCCTGTGTTTTCAGCGTTGCATTATAAAAATACCAGTCGCCCTTTGCCTGGTTGTCAAATAAATTGGGCCCAGTAGTGGTGTTATTCGATACGCGGCCTCCGGTTACCACATTGTTGTCATCTTTCAATCCCTGCTGTTTCCTGAGTTCTTTTACCAGTTTATTGATGTAGGCATTTCTTTCTTCTTCAGGCATGGCAGCGATTCTTTGCAGACTGTCCTGTCTTGCAAGAATACTTTCATGGCGGATCACTTTTGCAAGTCCTGCCTTTCTTTCATTCACTCTTTTAATTTCAGCTGAAGACAATTCAACCACCTGTAGGGAATCATAGTAAGCGGCGGCCTGTATATAATCTTTCTGGTCATAAGCCAGATCTGCAATCTGCAAAAAACTGTTGTTGCGCGAAGCAAGATTGCCGTTGTTGTATTGCGTTGCTTTTAAGAGGTATTCTTTTGCGGCAGGAAAATTCTTTCTTTCCAGTTCCATTTGCGCAGCCATATAATAGATCACATCGCGGTAATCTTCATATTTGCTTCGTTTAGCCATTTTAACCAATTCGCCAATGTTTTTATCCAGGTCGCCTGCTTCCTGGTCATTCAGCCTCACCAGGTTCATTCTTGCATATACATCCATTACCGGATCGGTAGCATGTGCTCTTGCATCGGCATAAAGGCCATGTGCAAGCGCAGGTTTCCCGGCCCTTTCAAACATTTGCGCTGCCAGGTACTCCCAGCGCGCTTTTTCCTGTTTGGATTTGGCCTGCGACAGTGCTTTCACCAGGTGCGTGGCAGAGCTGTCCCAGATATTTTGTTTATAAAACCAGTAAGCCTGCACTTCTTCCAGATCATTGTGCAGTCTTTCAGGAAACAGGGGATCGTTTTTTAAAGTGGCGATCAGGCTGCCTGCATAGGTAAGATTGCCCATCTGGATCAGGCTCCTGATCTGCCAGATAAAGGCTTCATTCCTGCTGGGAGAGGTGGTAAATGCTTTTTTAAAAAATCCATCATCTTCTTTTGTGGAAATGCTGAGGGCATTATTTCCATCCATACGGCTGCCAATGTATTTGTAGTAACCATCTTTTTCCTTTTCGGCAAAGGCATAGTTAATGAACTGGAACATAAGTGAAGCCGAGTCAAATTCTTGCAGAAAATAATAGGAAGCGCCCCAGAGCATATACATATTATCGATCCAGTCGTTTCGGAGATCATGCATCACTATGGCTGTCTGTGATTTATAGATCACGGAATCCAGCTGCATTTTTTCCCCGGCAGTGGCATCCAGACTATAATTATAAAAAGGAAGCAACTCCGCATAATCATCAACATGAGAAGCTTTGGCCCTGTTTATAACTTCATTCAGCTTGTTATTTGCGTTGAAATAGTAATTGTAGTGGGTAGTGAGGTTCTGAAAAAATTTTTTATGGACCTTTAATTTTTTGTCACCTGTCTTTTCCGCCTTTAGAACCCTGTCTTCATAAGGCGGCGGTTTTTTAACATCCAGGTCAAATCCCAGCTGGGCATAAAGCGGCTGAAAGGCAGCACCAACCAGCACCAGAATCAGGCAAAAACGAATTAAGCGGCTTTTTCTCATTGTTAGGGCTCGCAAGCTAAACCGTTAATAACTGAAATTCAAAAGTTTTAGTATAAATACGGTGGAGTTTTTTTTGAAAAACTGCAGGGTGCGACTGAATGTTAATTATTAGGGAGATGATTGAACAGATAAAAGCACCTTATGCCGGATTAGACACCGCCTTCCTTAACTTAGCCGCAAATTCTATCTATGGGCAAACTGGAAGCCGGTTCCACTCTGGAAAGGCTCAGAAACCGTTACCGGCTGGTTGTCATGAACGACGATACCTATGAAGAGGTAGTAACCTTCCGCCTTTCGCGGTTAAGCGTTTATATCGCCCTGAGTACCATTTTTGTGCTGCTGGTGGGCCTGACCGTTGCCCTGATCGTATTTACCCCGGTGAAATATTACATCCCGGGTTATGGAAATGTAAAGATGGACCGGGAATACCGCCAGTTGAAATACATGACGGATTCCCTGGCAAGACAGGTAAATTACCAGAATCAGTATATCGATGGTTTACGCAGAGTGATGGGTGGAGATGTCGATCTTAAGCTGGATACTACGCTACTTCAGGTTCCGGGTGAGGAAATCTCAAATGATTGATTATTTTTAGGAACTAAAACCAATCCTATGTTTAAAAAAGAAAAAGATTCCTTTACGCCAGGAGTCGGAACCAGTGCTACGCTTATTAGTCCCGGTACAGTACTTAAGGGCGACATTATCAGCGAAAATGATATCAGGATCGACGGAACCATTCATGGAGATGTCAACAGTTCCTCAAAGATCATTGTGGGCCCTTCAGGTTTTGTTACAGGAAACATTAATGGGAAGCATGCGGATATTCATGGGAAGGTTTCAGGCAACATCGCGGTAGAAGAAGCATTACAGCTTCGTGCCGAATGCAATGTAACCGGCAACCTGAAAGCTGCCAATTTACAGGTCGATCCGAATGCTGTCTTTAACGGGCAATGCCAGATGGGCACTTCCACCAATAACGTGGTTCTAATGAGTACAGGTGATGAACAGGTTGCAGAAGCCAACTAAAAGTCCAAATGAATTGATGCGGTATGCAGGCTGGGGCACCCAGCTGTTTGTGATGCTTGGATTGGGGGTTTATGGCGGGTACCAGGCCGATAAATTCCTTGAACTCCGGTTGCCATTATTTACCCTGCTCATTCCCTTCATTATTTTATTGGTAATGATCATCCAGCTCATTAAAAACACGTCCAAAAGAAAATCAGAACATGACAAGTGATAAAATGAAATTGTTTTTTCCGGTAATTGGTTTATTCAGTGCACTCACCGGATTATTTTTTGTTGCCAGAACAAGGTTTGAAAATATGGGTGTTGATGCGGATGTGGTATTGATCGGCAACCTCCTGTTGTTCTTTATCACCTTCCTTTCTTTTTACCTGGGTGTAAAAGGTTTAAAAAATCCAAACCCTCATGCTTTTGTACGCTCCCTTTATATGAGCATTATGATCAAATTTTTTCTCTGCATCATTGCAGCAGTAATTTATATCGCTACTTATAAATCAGGACTGAATAAACCGGCGCTTTTTATTTGCATGGGTTTGTATTTGCTTTATACTTTCATTGAGGTAAGTGTGTTAACGAAAATGCTGAGACGTAAAGAACAATGAGCCGGAATGAAGCACCCATCACTCAGTTAAACCATTATCTTCCTGAAGGAACCTTTGATCTCGTTGTTCAGTTTCTTGAACATTTTAAAGTACACCTTACCGTTGCCAGGGAAAGAAAATCGATTCTTGGTGATTACAGGCACCGCACAGGCAACCGCAACCACAGGATCAGCGTGAATGGTAACCTGAACCAATTTGCATTTTTGATCACGCTTCTGCACGAACTGGCGCATTTACTCACTTTTGAAAAATACGGGAATGCGGTGCAGTCGCATGGAAAAGAATGGAAGCATGTATTTGGGCACCTGCTCGCAAAATTTATCGAACAAAAAGTTTTTCCTGAAGATATCCGTGCTGCTCTCATGCACTCTTTGCATAATCCTGCAGCATCAAGTTGTGCTGATGAAGTTTTATTAAGAACACTTAAACTTTATGACCAGCAGCAGAACAGTTTGATTTTTGTTGAAGACATTCCCGATGGTGCATATTTTAAAACGCATGATGGCCGGATCTTTCAGAAAGGAGAAAAGCTCCGGAAACGCTTTCGCTGTATTGAAGTGAAAACAAAAAGAATTTATTTGTTCAGTCCTGTATATGAAGCGGAACTGGTCAGCTGATATCCTTCATCATCCATAACCCGCATCCAAAATGACCAGTGGCGCCCATTGGTCCGTCAAGATAATGGAATCCAAATTTTTCATAGGTCTTTAAAGCCTGTTTCAATTGCGGCATGCTTTCGAGGTAAACTTTTTTAAACCCTTGATCCTTAGCTGCCGAAAGTGATCTTTCAATCAGCGTTTTTCCCAGGCCAATTCCTCTTGCCTTTTTCAGCAGGTACATTTTAACCAGTTCGCAGGTGTCTTCAGGCAGTCCGGGTGAGGGGAAAATGCCACCCCCACCAACAATTTCCTGGTCAATAGTGGCAACGAAATATACAGAGCGGGGATCGCTTTTAAATAATTCAAACAAAGCATCGGTGGTAGGGTCATAATAAACCGTGCCTGGAAGGTGGGCTCCAAATTCTTCCAGCGTATTCCTGATCACATTTGCAAGAGCGTGATTGTCTTCCTTCCGGATGTTCCTGATAACAGAATTTTCTATGGTCGGCGGAATCTTTTCCATAAATAAAAATGTCCCGCCAGGCGGGACATCGAAATTATCATTTTTTCTGCATCAGGCAGCAGCTACGGCTTTATTTACCAATTCTGCAGCTTCGCTTAACTGAATGGCCGACTGCACTTTCAATCCGCTTTCATCAATCAGCTTCATTTAACGCCGTTGTTGGTAGGAGGCTTAAGCAATTTGCTTTGGTGCCAACACCATACAAACTTTTAGGAAGGTTATTTATTTTTTGCATCTCTTACAGAGTGAAACATCTACAACAGCGTCAAAAATTAAGTCCTGATGGATAAATAAAATAAATTAACCCTGAAATTTTGACAGCGTTTTTTTATGATCAGCATTTACAGGGCACCTCCAACTGATATTTAATCTTCCTTAGGATAAATCATTGGTGGCATGTTTAAAATATGCCTCACCACAGTCTCCACCGGCTTAAATTTAAAATCACCCAACAGTTTGCCGTTAATAAACACGGAAGGTGTTTCCAGTATTCCCAATTGCTTTGCCTGTGCCACAGTTCTGGCAATTTTATTCCTTGCAGCTTCACTTGTACGGTAAATTTCAAACTGGTTGTGATTCAGCTTCAGACTGTCAGCAATAGAACAAACAGTAACAAGTCCCTTATCAAGATTATAGCGGAATGCGGAGTCATGAAATTCCCAGAACTTTCCCTGTTGCCTTGCAGCTTCGGCAGCCCATGCCACTTCGCAGCCTCTTGGGTGCATATCCGTTTCAATGGTATTATTACAGGCAATATTCAAAGGAAAGTATTTATAAACAGTATGTACTTTGCCTGGGTATCTTTTATGGATTTCCCGTACTACTGCTGAAAAATAGTTGCAACCGCTGCATTGAAAATCACTGAACACAATTATCTCCACCGCCGAATTTCGTTCTCCTAATACAGGATCATCATCACCAACGGAGATTTCTTGTACGGAGGTATTATTATAGCCCGCTAAAAATTTTTGTGCGTCAAATTCCCGGCTTGTATTTATAGCATTCTGGCTAAAAAGATAAAGTCCTGAGTAAAGCATAGCTGCTAACAATAATACACTGCCAAGGGCAAGTCTTTTATAATTTGCTTCCTTTCCTCTTTTTGTGAAAACAAGCTTTCCCTCTTGTTTCAATTGATTGAAAAACTCATCCTGGGTATTGTTTACAAATTTGACAAGGCTCATAAAAAGCAAAAGGTTGAGCACATGCAGCGCAACACAGAAAGGGCAGAATAATTGCGGGTCAATGATCATCATGATTAACAAGGTGATGCTGGCAAGGCACCCTAAAAAAGAAAGCAGCAATAATAAAACAGGTGAAGCAGATTGGAAAGAACGCCAAATTCTTCCAGCAACAAGCAAAGCTAAAAGGGAAGCATAATACAGCAATCCCCATGCTGCCAGCGGTAATCCTAATTGATTGGATACATCATTTTTCAATGCTGAGTCACAACCTTTACCAAATACTGCTGAACAAACATCTGTATTCACCGCCTGGCCGGAAGCCAAAAGCCAGTAGCGGTAAAGGAGGTAGGCAGAAATTAAAATTCCAAGAGATAGGAGCAGATAAATTATAAGCTTTGCTAAAGAGAACCCTGTTTTTTGTTGGGGCAATATATTGTAAGCAGTTATTTGTTCCATAGATTCCAATTAAAAATTTCAATCAAAAAAGTACCGATAAAAGGAAAACTGCGGCGTATCTAAACACCGCAGTTTTAAAAAAGTCCTTACTTTATTTAACCGGAAATCCATAACAGAAGCCCGGGGAATTGGCAGGTATTAATGCACCTTGCAAGTGAGTGTTGCTTGTCCACTTGGAGTAACTACTTTATGCGTATCATCAGTTATTCCTAAAAATGTAGAGCACAAAAACCCACTTGCTTTCCAAACCTTACCTGTAGAATTACTCACACCGGAAGCATGGCACTTCAAGATGCTATTTCCTGATGAAGTAACCACAGAGTGAGATTCATCAGTAAATTGAAAACCATCAGGACCTGTAATGCCGCAAGTAAAATCTTTGATTACATCTGCGGACTCCATAGCAGTATTGCTTCTCCAGCTAACTAAACTGATAGCGATAACAAATAGCGCAATGAAAGGGATAATTAATTTTTTCATGATTTACGTTTTTAAATTGTTTTGGTAAATTGATTTTTGAAAAACATGGGGTTGAAGATCAACCTCTGATTGATATAACAAGTGAAGGACTTTTAAATAGAAAGGCACTTTCATTGTAGAAAGTATTAAATAAAGAATTAAGAAAAGTAGGGCAGGTTAGACTAAGAGGTAATAACAAGGATATAAAACAAATTGGGGCTTTTCAATAATACTGTGTCCGAAGCAAAGATTACATAGGGGCAATGAGTGAGATTAGATAGGGTGGTTTTGGTTGATGTTTGTTTAAGGTAGACAATTGAATAATACCTCCCAATTTTTTTTTCATTTATTGCAAATTTTTTTTTTCAAAAAATATAAACTGTTGACAGTTAGTACATAAAAAAGCTACAAGTAAATCACCTGTAGCTTCAATATTAAATATTCAATCTAAAATTCTAGATTTCCTAGGCTGCTGCCACCGCCTTGTTCACCAATTCTGCAGCTTCGCTTAACTGAATGGCCGACTGCACTTTCAATCCGCTTTCATCAATCAGCTTTTTTGCTTCCACAGCATTGGTGCCCTGCAGCCTTACAATAATAGGAATGTTGATATTGCCCATGTTTTTATAAGCATCGATCACCCCTTGTGCTACGCGGTCGCAACGTACAATGCCTCCAAAAATATTGATAAGAATGGCTTTTACTTTAGGGTCTTTCATAATGATGCGAAAACCTGCTTCCACTGTCTGCGCGTTTGCAGTTCCACCTACATCCAGAAAGTTGGCTGGTTCACCGCCACTCAGTTGGATCATATCCATGGTGGCCATGGCCAGTCCGGCGCCATTCACCATACATCCTACATTGCCATCAAGTTTTACAAAGTTCAGGTTGTGCTTTCCAGCTTCCACTTCCGTGGGGTCTTCTTCAGCAACATCTCTCATTGCAGCCAGATCGGGATGACGCATAAGCGCGTTGTCATCTATGCTCATTTTACAGTCCACTGCAACCACTTTGTTATCCGCTGCTTTAAACAATGGATTGATCTCGAGCATGGCGCAGTCGAGACTGATATAGGCCTGGTAAAGGTTGGTAACAAACTTCACCATATTTTTAAATGCATTGCCTTTCAAGCCAAAATTGAAAGCGATCTTTCTTGCCTGGTATCCCTGCAAGGCACCACCAGGGTGTACCCACTCTTTAAAAATTTTATCAGGTGTGTTGTGTGCTACTTCTTCTATATCCATTCCACCTTCGGTGCTGTACATGATCACGTTCGTACCAGTTGCGCGGTCGAGCAGGATAGATAAATAAAACTCCTGACGCTCACTGTCTCCTTCATAATACATGTCCTGGGCAACCAGGATCTTGTTAACCACCTTTCCCGCTTCGCCGGTTTGAATGGTTACGAGTGTACCATTCAGCATTTTCTGGGCAACATCTGAAACCTCATCAAGCGATTTCACCACCTTCACTCCATTAACCCCAGTTTCACGGATCTTTCCTTTACCCCGGCCACCCGCGTGGATCTGGGCTTTAATTACCGCAAAGCTGCTCCCGTACTGGGTTTTGATCTGCCTGTAGGCTTCTTCCGCTTCGTGGGCTGTGCTGGCCGCCATGCCTTCCTGCACCGGGACATTAAATTTCTTAAGTAGTTCTTTTGCCTGATATTCGTGCAAATTCATGTATCCAAAATTTGCGGCAAAGATAATGGGGTGCGCTGATATTCAGCCACCACCCTGGCCATCCTCATGAGCTTAGGTTTCTCTTCAGTTATCTGTTCAATTCTTCGCCCATTTCATCCACCAGGGCAGTCTGTTCCATTTTAGCGAAGCATATCTTTCTTCTTTAGCACCAAAGCTGCTGTAGAAGAATGCAAGGTTACGCAGGTCACTTCCTTCAAAATCCAGTGTCATGGGAAGCGTTGCATGATCTTTTATAAATGCATCGATCAGGCTGTGCGATGCACCAAGTGTTCTGCCGTTGGGATGATTGCCTACAAGAATATAATACGCACGATGGTGCGAATAAAAATAAACACAGGAAGCCAGCAGTTCATTTTTACCGGAAACCACACCATAAATCCGCGCCTGCTGATTTTTTTCCAATTCAAAAAAAAGGTTCCGGAAATTTTTAAAATCTTCTGAACTTGTATTTCCTTTTTCCTGCATGGCCGCAAGTTCAATCACCGCATCTATCTCAACCTGTTTTTGTATGGTGCATCCGTATTGAATGCTTTTCTTTATGTTCCTTTTAATATTATCGCGGTAATGTGCCGAAATTTTTTCATACTCCGGTTCAAGGTCCAGTACATAATTCACTCTTTCCTGTACTTTATAGTTGTCATTTGGAGGAATGAACTGCAGAAAGGAAAGATCCAGGTATTTGAACTTTTTTGGGATAGCTGATAAAAATAATTTTATGGCTGCAACATCCGGTTTTCCGAAAATACCCAGTTGGGCGATAAACGCCGGCTGATAAATATAATGAATCCCGTATTTTTTTCGCCAGGGTAGCGGCATTACCGATTCATAATCACCCATCACCAGTGCATCCCAGTTATCACACATGTGATCGAGGTAATTACTGTAGGCATAGATCCTTCCACCAGGATCATTTTCTATGCAGGAATTCCATTTATTGATATCAATGGCAGGTCGCGGTAAATATTGAATTTGATTTGCCAGCATCATTAAAATTCCAGTTCACGGTTTATTTTTTTCAATCCTTTATTATTGAAGAAATCAATGCTAAATGAAATGGTCTTCAAAAATCTTTTATCAGGAATGGTTGATTTAATGTAGTCGCCAAACACTTTGTTATAGGCAATGGGAATATAAATATGAAGGCTTTCCCCGAAAAGTGACAATTGCAGTCCCGCATTGTACAGAAACCTGTCCTCTTCTGAACCCTTTTGCCATGGTTCGGCGTAAGTGCCCAGGTCAAAAAATACGTGCAACGGGATTTTGAATGGCAGCACATTCAGGGGATTCAGGTGTTCCGGAACCGAGGATTTTAAATTGAAAGCAACCAGCCAGTCATCCGTTTTACCGATCTTGTTGGCAAGAAGATCGGTGCGTACTTTAAAGCCTCCGTCCCTGATCATGATCTGCTGACTGGGCATGCCTTCAAATTCGCTTCGGCCAATGAAATAATTACTGTAGGTATAATCTTCATAACCATTAGGCCCGGTGAGGTTTAAGTGGTACCGCTCGTTGCCAAATTGTTTGAAAATGGTTTTTTCCCCCAGGTAAATAAATTTGCCTGCGAAAAACCGTAGCGATAACCCTCCTTTTTTCGCATAATTAAAGAAATGATTTGTGGTCAGGGTTGGGCGGATGAATTCTTTTGCATGTTCTACCTGCAATTGTATATGAAAAGGATACAATGCCCGCTGGTCTTCTATAACAAATTTTAACTGGTTGATGAAACGGTTTTCCTTTGGTTTTAAATACCTCAGGAATAAACTGGTGTCACTTGCCTGTATCAATGTATCCGGGCGAATACGCAATGAGGTTTCACCTATTAAAAATGTTTTCCACTGCAGGTATTTTCTTACAGAACTTTTGGCATTTGCTTCCCTGAATGTCAACCTCAAACCAGGTACTAATTTCTGGAAATTAAAATGAATCTTTCTTCCGGCAGTATCGGCAAAATCATCTCTGGAAAATGTGGATGCATTAAAAAAAACATCCGTTTTCCTGATCCATCCGCCTGAACTGATGCTGTAATTTAATTTTCCTAAACCAACAAACTTCTTTGAACCAAAAGCATACATGGGCACAACCAGGTAATTAAATTTTGAAGGGGGCAATTTATAATTGGTGAATAATGCACCCAACATAAACTTATCGTAATGATTAGAACCTATGGCCGGGGATACAAAAAGAATTTCTTTTGAAGGCTGGTATAAGAAATTTCTGATCGAGTTCTTTTTAAATGGCGAAACGATTTTAAAACCAGTAAGACGCTGACCTGGCAAGATCCCTTTTGAATATAACAACCCAAGTTGTTCTGTACTGTCTGCTCCCAATCCTTCAGCGATAATGGAAGTCAGATCCACGGGTTGCGGATGTTTAAATTTCCATGAGTCATAATAAGACTGCATCATACTTCGGAATGCTGTAGGGCCTATTATTGTTTCAATTCCTTCCAGCCACACAGCAGTTTTGTAGTAAGCAACGATACCATAATTAACAGCAGAAAAATCTTCAGAAGTAGTGATCATTGGCTGATCTGTTCTTCTTTTAGCTTTTGTCTGAAAAAACAATTCCGCTTCCATGGATTGGGGACCATACTTTGCGCGTTCATATTTTCTTTCATAAAATGAATTCAGGCCTTCATCCATCCATGGATGTGCTCTTTCATTGGAACCAAGAATGCCATAAAACCAGTTGTGGCCTATTTCATGGGCAATCACCACATCAAGCAACTGACCTTTAACCTCCTGGTCAATAATGGTAATAGTGGGATATTCCATTCCACCATTGTAGCCTTCAGGTCCCTGAACCACGCTCACCACTTCAAACGGATACTGGCCTACCTGTTGCGAATAAAATTTTATGGCATCTTTTGCATAATTCGTTGTAGCCTTCCATTCTTTTTGCGCTTCGTTGCGGAAAAAGGAAAAGATTTCAATGGTTTGTTCATTGAGTTGCAAAGTGTCCGAAACCACCACAAAATCCCTGCTGGCAAACCATGCAAAATCATGCACCCGGTCCTGAACATATTGAAGGGTTTTAATTTCAGTTGTGAAGGTTTTTGTTTCGGTTTTTTTCTTTTTGTTTTTTATTGAAGTAGATCCGCCTGTTTTTTTTACTTTAATAATTTCTGATGGCATCCTGGTTTTCAGCCATAGTTTTTCTTCTTTGTTTTGAAGATTGCCTGTGGCAGCAACTACCATGTCTTTAGGCACCGTAATATGCACGTCGAAACTTCCAAACTCACTATAAAATTCTCCCTGGTCTAAATAGGGCATGGGATGCCAGCCCTCTGCATCATAGACGGCTGGCTTAGGATACCATTGCGTAATCTGGAAGCTGTTGGAAGCATATCCGCTTCTTGAAAAAATAGGTGGCAGTTTAACATGAAAGGGAGTTGTAATGGTGGCTTTTGTTCCGGGAACAAGTGGTTTTGGCAATAGCACCTTTATAATATCCAGGTGTTCCGGATGATCTTCGATCCTGGCGGTAACCCCGTCAATTTTAAAATCCAGGCGGTTGATATATCCTTTCTGTTCCCTTGAGGAAAAATAAAATTCGGTGTTGTCGTTTTTTAATAACTGTTCGCTGAATGCGGTCTTGTCATTCCTGTATGCGTTGGGCCAGAGATGAAACCAGATAAACTTTAGTGTGTCGGGCGAATTGTTTGAATAGACCAGGCGCTCAAATCCTTGCAATGTTTTTTCTTTTTCATTCAGCTGCACATCGATCCTGTAGTCTACATGTTGTTGCCAGTATTGCCCATGTGCTGAATAGGATATGGAAAAAATTAAAATGGGGATCAGGTATTTCACGCGACTAAAATAAGCAGCAAGTTTCAAGTTACAAGCATTCTTTAAAGAACCGGCAAGAAAGCGTCGTTTGCATACTAAGCAACTAAAGATTTATTTTCCTTTTCCCAGGAAAATGATCCTTAGTGTGTGCAACATGATTTTGAAGTCCAGCAGCAAAGAAATGTTCTCGATATATACGAGGTCAAATTTGCTTCTGTCGATCATCGACTCCACGTTTTCGGCGTAGCCATATTGTACCATTCCCCACGAAGTGAGGCCAGGCTTAACTTTCAACAGGTATTTGTAGTAAGGGAAACGTTGTACGATCTGCCGGATGTAAAATTGTCTTTCCGGTCTGGGCCCCACAAGGCTCATCTCACCCAGCAGGATATTGAGTAGCTGAGGCAATTCATCAAATCGCCATTTACGCATTACCTTTCCCCAGGGAGTGATCCTTTTGTCATGATCTGAAGAAAGTGCAGGGCCGTCTTTTTCTGCATCGGTGTGCATCGACCGGAACTTAAACATCCTGAAAGGCTTCCCTTTATAACCAATTCTTTCCTGAGAATAGAATATAGGTCCTTTCGAAGAGCGTCTTACTTTAACGGCCAGGTAAACCAGGAAGGGGAGCAGCAGTACAAGTGATAAGAAGGCAAAAATTACGTCTATCACTCTTTTGATATGCTGTTGCCATTCCGGCATCAGGCCCGTGTGCAGGTCGATCAGTACGGCTCCCAGAACATTGCTCGTTCTTACCGAACCTGCAAGAATATCCAGTGTGTTGGCCTGGATCTTAATGGCCACATCTTTTTCAGAAAGGCGGTCAATCACCTGCTCAATGAGTTTTTGTTCTGTTTTATCTATGGCAATGATCACCAGTTCTGCCCGTTGCTGGTCAATGATCTTTTCAAGGTTATTGAGGTCACCCAGCTTCGGAAGCTTTACGTTCTGTGCTTTGTCTTCTCCAACTGCAATATATCCATCCACATAATAGCCGGAATGTTCAAGTTTGTGTTCCGCATCCCTGAAGATTTTCTTTGCATTTTCCTGCCTTCCAATGATGATACAGGAAAATCGAACTTTTTTATTTTTTATATGACTTTTCGCAATAGTGAGAATGATCAGTCTTCCGAGAAATGTAAAAAGAAACTGGAAGGCAAGCAGCAGGCTGAATGCGATGTAGTAATAACTGTAGTTGGTCTGGTGATCATCCAGCAGGAAAAGGAAAAACAGTATGATGCAACCGATCATACTTATTATAAATGTTTTGGTGAATTCTGTGAGCCGGGATTTTTTATATATGGAATTGTAGCTGCCAACCAATGCATAAAGCAGCACCCACCCTGAGGGGATAAAAATAACACCCATCCAGAAGGTAGCATCAACAGAAAATTCTTCGTTAAGCACCTCTTTTCTTACAAAATAAAAAATGGTCCAGGCAACCGCAGCCGAAAAAAAATCAGCGATTGCATACCATGAAGCACTCATATATTTTTTGTCCTGCATCAGGAACTGCTAAGGTTTTTGTTGATCTTATAAAGGATCTGGTGTGCCACTTCCATTGCCCTGTAACCATCGATCTCATTTACTATGGGTGAGGTATTATTTTTTATGGCGGCAACAAATGCCTCGAGCTCTAATTTAATGGCGTTCACATCGGGCGTTTCCGGACTGAAAATTGAAATGGTTTTTTTGCCTTTGTTGGTTTCTATATCAAAAGAAAAAACATTTTCCTGCGGTGCGGTCTGTATCCTGATCACCTCTGTTTTCTTTTCCAGGAAGTCGATCCCTATATAGGCATCTTTCTGGAACAGGCGGATCTTTCTCATTTTCTTCATAGAGATCCTGCTGGAAGTAAGGTTGGCTACGCAGCCGTTGTTGAACTCAATTCGCACGTTGGCGATATCAGGTGTATCGGTCATCACTGCAACGCCATTGGCCGAAATGGATTTTACTTCGCTTTTCACCAGGCTTAAAATCACATCAATATCATGAATCATTAGGTCGAGGATCACACTTACCTCGGTGCCGCGGGGATTGAATTGCGCCAGGCGGTGCACTTCAATAAACATGGGATTCAATTGAAGATCTTTTGCTGCCAGGAATGCCGGGTTGAAACGCTCTACATGTCCGACCTGGAATTTTACCTTTGATTCTTTCGCCAGTTTTACAAGTTCCTCGGCCTCCTTCATCGTATTGGCCATTGGCTTTTCAACAAAAACATGTTTCCCTTTTCTCAGTGCTTTCACACAAAGATCAAAATGGAACTGTGTGGGCGTTACAATGTCAACTGCATCAACAGCATCAAGGAGCGCTTCTTCTGAAGTAAAACGAGGGATCCCATATATTTCCTGGATGGATGCGGCTGTTTGATCATCTGGGTCAAAAAAACCTGTAAGGACCACCCCTTCTAATTCTTTCCAGTTGTTTAAATGAAATTTTCCCAGGTGCCCGGTACCAAATACACCAATTTTAAGCATGTGCAAAGATAAAGGCATAAGCAGTTGTAATCAGGAATGAACCAAATGTTTTACCATTGGCTTTTCCGGGCCACTGCGCTTTTGCTATATTTATTCCCTGTTCATAAATAATAATACATGAAGCATATACTGGTCCTGTTTTCTTTTTTCTTTACTTTTTTTTCCATAAATGCACAGGAGGTTGGTATACGGCTATCCCGTGCATTTGCACAATTTGAAAATGATGCACAATTAAAAAATGGCATCGCATCCCTTCATGTAATTGATGCGAAGACAGGTAAAATCATATTTACAAAGCATGCAGGTATCGGGCTAGCGCCGGCATCCACCCAAAAAATCATAACCAGTGCAACCGCTTATGAATTGCTTGGAACAGATTTCAGGTATGCCACTGAGATCGGTATTGGGAAAGCAGGCGGACAAACCCATATTTATATTAAAGGTTCCGGCGATCCTACGCTGGGCAGCTGGCGGTGGAAAAACCATTCGGAATCTGAAGTGATGTCGAGGATCACCCAATCGATAAGAAGGTCGGGTGTCAGCAGTGTCGGGCAAATATTCATGGATGATAAAAAATGGCAGGCAGAACTTGTGCCGGATGGATGGATCTGGCAGGACGTGGGAAATTATTATGGTGCGGGTCCGGAAGTATTGAACTGGCGTGAAAACCAGTATGACCTTGTTTTGCGGTCAGGCTCAAATCTTGGTGATCCTGTTTCTGTGGTTTCCACAAAACCTTTTTTATATCATTACAGTTTTCAGTCCTATGTTACATCGGCTGCCAAAGGCTCCGGCGACCAATCCTATATTTATCTTCCACTCGGAGGTTTGGAGGGAACGGTAAGAGGTACAATACCCATAAATGAAAATGGTTTTGTGATCTCCGGTGCTATGCCTTCTCCCCGAAAACAATTTATCGCAACCCTTTCCGATTCACTGTCCGCATATTCTATTGCTGTTACTAATAATAAAACGACTTCATCATCCGATAGTGTGCGCATCATTCACCGCGAAAATTCGCCTTCGCTTGACAGTATTATTTACTGGTTCCTGCGAAAAAGCATTAATTTATATGGAGAAGCGCTTGCAAAATCTTTTGCCTTCCAGGCGAATGACTATGCCAGTATTACAAACGGAGTAAAGCGTTTAAAGGATTTCTGGGTGCAGCAGGGCATTGCAAAAACCGAATTGAATATGTATGATGGATCCGGACTTTCGCCACTCAACAGGGTCACTACAAATGCCCAGGTGAAAGTGCTTCAATATGCGCGTTCCAGGCCATGGTATAAAGGATTTTATGATGGTTTCCCTGAATTCAACGGAATGAAAATGAAAAGTGGAACAATTAGCGGGGCTAAGGGATTTTGCGGTTATCACCGGTCGAATTCCGGGCAGGAATATATTTTTTCCTTTATAGTAAACAATTACAATGGCGGTGCATCGGCACTGGTGCAAAAAATGTATAAGGTGCTGGACGAACTAAAATAGCAAAACGATATGGAAAAATCTTTATGGGGTTTGACCATTGACCCTTCACCATTCACCCTTCCCCCTGCACAAATCTATACGTCATTTTATTCTTAACATTGCAAATTAACTTCTCCAAAAGCGGAACATGAAAGAACAAAATCTCAAAAACCACACTAGGATCCACAAGGGTTATCTTCTCGTAACAGGGTTTGCCCTCCTTGCACTGATTATTGGAGCTGCAAGGAATGTAATGGACACAGAAGATTCCAATCTTTATTCCGCCTCCTTGATCCTGCTTGCCTCCCTGATCCTGCTGAGCATTTTTTTGTATGCACGCAGTTTTGCACTGAAGGCGCAGGACAGGGCCATCCGGGCGGAAGAAAATCTGCGCTTTTTTATTTTGACCGGTAAAAGGATGGAGCCCCGCATTACTATTCAGCAGATCATTGCCCTACGCTTTGCAGGTGATGAAGAGTTTCCTTCACTGGTACAAAAAGCAGCCGATGAAGGGTGGTCAGCAAAAGAGATCAAAACCAGGATCAGGAACTGGAAGGCAGACCATTACAGGGTTTAGCAATATTTATTTTGCTATGAACCGGTCAAGGCTCCATTTTCCGGGTCCTGCAACAAGGATCACAAGAAATATGAAAAGAAACAGCAAGGCCAGTTCCCCGCCACCTGGACCACCGCGGTAGTTTCCGTTATTTATAATGAAAAAAGCAACGCCCATTGCAATGATCAATGGAATGGCAGCCAGCCGGGTAAATAAACCCAAGATGATAAAGGCGGCACAGAAGAATTCAGCAAATACCAGGAGGGATAGGGAAGTGGTCGGTCCAATATGAAAAGGGTCAGCGAATTTGGGTGATTTCTGAGCAAAATGCATGATCTTATCGAGCCCATGATTTAGCAGCATAAGCAACCCTGCGCCGACTCTCAGGATGAGTAAAGAAAATGAAAGTGCGTTTTCTGATGTTCTTGTACTGAAGATTTTTTTCATTGGATTTATATTATGCGAGCACAATTTTACTAAACTATTTCAATTCAGCCTTTACAGAATTTTTGTTAAAGCTGGGGTGTGATTCAAATTTTATATTGTTCTTTGGAAGGATGTTTGGCATCCCTCAAAATATTTCGAATATTTACAACGTTATCATTTTACCGGTTAAAGGACTTTCTATGAAGAGAATCTGCGTATCGTTCGCATTACTATTAATTGCAAGTTTCAGTTTTTCCCAGCAATCAACATTCTTCAAGGAACCACATGAAAAATTCAATGAAGCAAAGGAATACTTTCAAAAAGAACAATACAGCCTTGCCTATCCTTTATTCAAGGAGTTATATACATCTTTAAGAGAGAAAGACAGGATCAACAACCCGGTTCAATCCCAGGAAATTGAATATTATACGATCGTCAGTGCCCTGAAGCAAAATGAATCCCGCGCAGAACTCGATGCGCGGCAGTTCATCAATGTCTCTAAGAATAATGCAAGGGTGCAAATGATGAATTTCCATCTCGCGGAATATTTTTTCAGGATGCAGCAATTCACTAATGCAGTGCAATTGTACGAGAACGCCAATATTGCCAACCTCAGTAATACTGAAGTGGCTGACCTGAAATTCCACCAGGGCTATGCTTATTTCACCATGCAGCAATTTGCGCGTGCCAAACCATTGCTCGATGCGATCAGGCAGATGAAAACCGATCCGAATTACATCGACGCCAATTATTATTATGGATTCATTGCTTTTCGCGACAGGAACTATAACGAAGCGCTTCAAAGTTTTCGCATTGTTGAAAATGAACCCAACTATGAAGCCATAGTTCCTTATTATATTGCGCAGATCTATTATGTGCAGGGTAAGAAGGACGAAGCGATTGCCTATGCCGAGAACAAGATCAAGCAAGGCAAAACGCAGTATTATGATCTCGAGTTGAAGCAATTACTGGGACATGCTTATTTTGAAAAGCGCCAGTACGACAAGGCATTGCCTTACCTGGAAGACTATGTGAACCGCTCAAACAAAGTGCGCCGGGAAGATCTTTATGAACTTTCCTATTCTTATTACCAGGCAAACAATTACAATAAAGCGATTGAAGGTTTTCGCCAGTTGAGTGGCAAGGACGATTCGCTGAGCCAGCATGCTATGTATCTTTTGGGAGATGCTTACCTGAAAACAAATCAGAAAGCCAATGCAAGAAATGCATTTCTTTTTGGTTCTTCCAACAACTCCAACCAGCAACAAAGAGAGATCTCGCGTTTCAATTATGCAAAACTTTCTTACGAACTGGGCTACCAGGATGAAGCGCTGAACAATTTGAAAAGTTTTTTAAATGATTATCCCGCTTCCACCTACAGGGCCGAGGCAACTGAATTGCTTGTTGGCGCACTGGCCAATACAAACAACTACCGGGATGCACTGACACTGCTGGAAGGCATCCAGAACCCCACAGCAGGCGTTAGAAGATTATTGCCACGCATACTTTATGGCAGGGCTACAGAGCTGGTAAATGATGGAAGACTGGCTGAAGCAGATGCCTTGCTTGACCGTGGGCTAAAAGATCCAAACAACAGCACTGTTTTGCCAATGATCAATTTCTGGAAAGGCGAGATCGCCTACAGGAGCAACCGTATTGATGATGCGATCATATTTTATCATAAATACCTAAATGCAGGTGCGCCTGCTTCCGGTGAAGCGAATGATAGAAATGTTCGATACAACCTGGGATATGCCTATTTCAGAAAGGAGAATTACCCGGTTGCCCGAACGTATTTTGAACCACTTTCTTCACGTGCTTCATTGAGCTCAGATGCCATCACGCAGGATGCTTATGTGCGTACAGCAGATGTATTGTACATGAACCGGAATTATGCACAGGCGCGCACCATGTATGATAATGTGATCAATTATTCATGGTCATCTGAAGATTATGCCACTTTTCAGAAAGCAATGATCGCCGGCATAACAAATTCCAGTGAAAAGATCAGTTTACTGAATACCATGATGCGGAAGTTCCCAGGTTCGAACCTGGTAGGCGATGCGAATTTTGAAATTGCCAATACCTACCTTGGAGAAGAAAAATACCGGGAAGCGATCCCATTCCTCAATAATATTATCAGTGCCACTTCCAATAGCAGCTTAAAGCCACAATCGCATCTTAAACTGGGTATTGCCTATTATAATTTGAACAATGCGGACAATGCTATTGTTCAATATAAATTACTGCTGCAGCGCTATCCAGATTCTGAAGAGGCGGAAGCAGCCCTTGAAAGTTTGAAAGCCATTTATGTGGAGCAGGGAAGGCCGGGTGAATTTGCAGATGTGGCACGTGATGCAGGAAGACCTATTTCTGTTAGCGCTGAAGATTCGCTCACTTTCGCCGCAGCAGAACTAAGGTATGAAAGTGGAAATATGAATGCGGCACTTGAAGCATTAAATACGTATTTGCAGCGCTTCCCTACAGGAGCGAATGCGATCCAGGCTCATTATATGAGGGCAGAGATCTATGGTGTAAGAAAAGATTTTACGAATGCCCTTACAAATTATGCCGTAGTTGCCGAAAGAGCTCCAAATCCTTTCGCGGAAAGATCCGTATTGCAGGCAGCCAGGATCAGCTTTTTTGAAATTAAGAATTACACTGAAGCTGAAAAATATTATGCACAGTTAAAGCAGATCACGGCAAGCCAGGAAAACAGGCTGGAAGCCATGCGCGGTTTGTTGAGAAGCCAGTACCAATTAAAAAAGTGGACAGAAACCGTTGCGAATGCCAAAGACCTGATCGCGCAAAAAGGAAGCAGCTCTGATGACAAGGCACTGGCAAATATGGCCATAGGTAAATCTGCACAAGTCAATGGAGAATATGATGTAGCCATCAATTCATTTAAACAGGTGGTGGCTGTAAATAAAGCAGCACTTGCAGCTGAAGCAAGGTATGAGATCGCCAACAGCTGGTTAATTGTAAACAGGCTTGGTGATGCAGAAAAAGCTGCCTTTGAAGTGATCAACAAATCCGGTTCTTACGATTGGTGGGTAACAAAATCCTATATACTGCTGGGAGATATCTTCCTCAGGCAAAAAGATTATTTCAATGCAAAAGCAACTTTCCAAAGCATTGTTGACAATACATTAAATATGGAACTCAAGGCCGAAGCCCAATCGAAACTTGATAAAGTCATCGAAGAAGAATCGAGGAGCAGCAAGGTTGGCATGTAAAGCATTAAAGAAGCACAACAAAGAATTTATAATGAAGAAGATCACCATATTGTTATCGATATTTCTTGCTGCTGGTTTTGTTGCTGAAGCGCAGGATACCATCAGGAGAAGAGAAGTGAATATTACTTCTACGTTTAAGCCAAGCCTGAAGGAAGCTGCAAAGATCAACATCAATGCCACCCCTCCAACACCGGACAGTACCACTCCAAGGCTGCAATACAACCTTCCGAATCAGAATCTTTTATTCAGTTTTCAGCCGGGTTCTTTAAAGCCCCTCGCACTTGATGTGGATTCAGGTGGCCACTGGGGAAATGACAGCTATGTGAAACTGGGTTATGGCAATTTGAAAACACCTTTTGTACAGGCAGGTTTTTCAATGGGTGATGGAAAATCAGTTGGCGTGAATGCTTATGTGAAACATTTCTCTTCCCAGGGTAAGATCGAACACCAGGACGTTAGCCATACCAATATCGATCTGAATGCATTCTTTAAAACCGCAGGCAACCTGGAATGGAATGCCAGGCTGGGTGGAAAACGCGAGCAGTATAAAAAATTTGGTTATGAACCCAAAGGAATCGATGTGCCGGAAGATTCATTAAAAGTGAGGTTTCAGACATGGAGAGGCCGAATTGGATTTCATAACATCAACAGAACCGAACTGGGTTTGTCTTTTGCACCGGAAGTACGTGTGGATGCTTTCAGCGACCGGCTTGGGACTTCTGAAAGCATCAGCTATTTCTTCTTGCCATTAAAAAAATCTTTAGGAACAGAATTCCAGGCAGATTTCGGACTCGAAGCAAACATTGCACGCTTTTCTCCTGAAGGAAAAGACAGAGTCACCAACAATTTCTTTATTTTTTCTCCGTCAGTACATTATAAATCCCCGGCATTTTCTATTCAGGCCGGAGTAAGGCCTTCATGGGATAACGGGAATTTTAAATTGTTTCCAAACCTGATGGCAGAAGTGGCAACACCAGATAAAAAATTTTCTGTGCAGGCAGGTTGGACCGGCTATTACAGGTATTCGGGTTACCAGTACCAGGCAGAAATGAATCCGTGGATCTGGTCACCTGAAACAACATTTAATTCTGCTATTGAAGAACGTTTTGCGGGCTTGAAAGGTACTGTGGGCGATCATGTTAGTTATGGTGCCAAACTTGGATTCAATACCATCACCAACCAGCCACTGTTTATTAATGATACCATGACAGGAAAATCTTTTCTTGTGGTGAATGAGCCTAAACTGAATGTTTTGAACATTGGAGGAGAACTCGGTTATACCCTTGGAGAAAAAGTTTCACTGATTACTTCTGTGGCCTTTAACAGGTTTAAAACAGAATTAAATGATAAGGCCTGGGGGCTGATCCCGGTTGAATTCAATTCAAGGTTAAGGGTTCAGGTGATGAAGGACCTTTATTTAAATGCAAATGTTTACGCATTTGACGGTCCTATGTCGCTTGATAAAAATGGTACATCCAATTTGCAGGGCGGCTTAGACTTAAGCGGAGGACTGGAATTCAAGATTGTTCCAAGGATTAAGCTTTGGCTTCAGTTCAACAATATATTAAACAAGGAATACCAGCGCTGGAACCAATATCCAAATTATGGCTTGAATATTCTGGGTGGTGTTGTATTTTCGTTCGCTCAAAATAAATAGCTTGCTTTCAGTTCTTACCAGATACCTCCTTATGTATAAAAGGCTATGTATTCCAGGCCTTGGAACTTTTGAAGTGGTTCAGCATGCGCCGGAATTTAATGTGGTAGATAAACTGGTTTTCCCCCCGGTTTACCGGATTAATTTAAAGAATGAGGAAAACCTTTCCGATCACCAGCTTCGGTTTTTAACTGCAAATGATACAGGCAGCAGTGAATCAATTCCAAATAAATTAAAGGCGATTGGCCGGCAGATCGGTCAACAGGCCGCGAAAGGTGGTTTTCAATGGAATGGTATCGGTAGGATCAGTTTTAGCAACAACCATTTTGTTTTGCAGGATCAATATGATGGCAATTTCGGGTTAATGCCTGTGGCAGCTCATCGTGTGCTCAGGGAAAATGTGGCGCATTCAAGACTTGTTGGCGACAGGGAAATAACAACCGCAGAACAGGGAAAAACTTTTATTAAAAAAAGATCACTGAATGTTATTATAGGATGGTGCCTGTTGGTCATTGCGTTTTTGCTCATCCTCTTTTTTCTTTACAAGTCGGGTTTTGAACCTATAGGAGCAGGTTTGCGCCTGCCGGTCAATTGATTCCTCCAAACCATTTTCATTGATTATTTTGCATCCTTCTTATGAGTTCAATCCATTATGCAGATTGCCCGGTTTGTAAAAGCAGGCAGATAGATCCATTGATGACGATCAGGGACCATTCAGTGAGTAAAGAAAACTTTGTGATCTGGCAATGCAGGAACTGCACACTAAGATTTACCCAGGATGCCCCGGAAGAAAATGAAATAGGAAGATATTATCAGTCGCAGGAATACATATCCCACACCAACACGCAAAAGGGTTTATTGAATAAGATCTACCAGCGTGTAAGAAAGATCACATTAAAACAAAAGGCTGATTTTATTATAAAACAAACGCAGGAAACCGGCAGCCTGTTGGATGTAGGAGCCGGCATTGGAGCATTTGCCAGCGTCATGAAACAGCGTGGTTGGCGTGTAACCGGAGTGGAGCCAGACCCCGGCGCGCGCCAGCAGTCTGAAAAGCTTTTTGGCGAACGTTTGATTCCTTCCATGGAAGATGGGAATTTAAGGAATAGCAGTTTTGATGCCATCAGCCTTTGGCATGTTATGGAACACGTTCATGCCTTGCATGAATACGTTGAAAAGCTGAAAGGATTATTAAAGCCAGAGGGAAAATTATTTATCGCAGTTCCAAATTATACCGCAATGGATGCAGACATCTATAAAACCTGGTGGGCAGCTTATGATGTTCCCCGCCATCTGTATCATTTTTCACCGCTATCAATGCAAAAGCTGCTTGAGCTGCATGGATTGAAATTGCAATCCACACATCGCATGATGTTCGATAGTTATTATATCAGTCTCCTAAGTTCAAAATATAAAAAAGGAAAACCCTCCTGGATCGGTGCTGGATTGAGCGGGTTGCGGTCGAATGCCAATGCCCTGTTGAATAAAGACCGTTGCAGTTCCCTTCTTTATGTGGTTTCAAAGTTCTAAGGCAACAGCTCCACCTCGTATGCTTTTGGCCAGAGTTTCCCCGTAATAAAAAATTTCTTTGAAGATGGTTCGTAGGCAATTCCATTTAAAACGGCATTGTTACGTGTATCAAGAAATGGATTTTCATTCTGAACGTTTTTCACAAGGTCAGAGAAGTCATATTTTGCAACCACCGCCCCGGAAGCCGGATCGATTTTCAGGATATAATGGTATTGCCATTGGTTGGCATATATAAATCCTTCAGCATATTCGAGTTCATTTAAATTAACAGCAGGAACGCCTGCTTCGGTTACCGCAACTTGTTTTATCAGCCGGAAACCATTGGGTTCATAAAAATAGAGCTGGTTCGATCCATTGGTGGTAATAATGTAGTTGCCATCATTAGTAGCGCCCCAACCTTCATTCTGTATGGCAGTCTCCCGGATCTTTTTCAGGTCTTTTGCATTATAAATATGCACCAGGTTTTCTTTCCAGGTTAACTGGTAAATGGTATCGTTCAGTACAGTTACCCCTTCTCCAAAATCTTTCGCTGCAAGTTGAACCTGTTGCAGGATTTTACCAGACCTTGGCTCCACTTTTAATATTTTTGATTTACCATAATTACCGGTTCCAATAAGTAAAGCGCCATTATAAAATTCATATCCCTGGGTAAAGTAGGATGTGTCGTGGGGAATTGAGGAAATGATGCTCCATGTTTTTACAGGAACGGCCGGACGGTCATTCATTGTGGAATCATTTCCATTATCGTTACAAGCAGTATTCATGATCAATAAAACACATATGAACCAGGGTCGGGACAATTTCATCAGGCAAATGTAACCGGAACGAATTTTTTTAAAGAATATTAAAACATAAAATTGGAATATCTAAAAGGGCATATTATATTTGGTATTCCTTCTCATATCTTAAGAAATTCTTCCTAATCTCAAATCCGATTCTCTAAAAAAGGCGCTTCATATGCCGGGAATGATCCTTGCATAATTCATTGTTCCTCCAATTCCTCTGGATATCCTTTCCAACCTGTGCCCGACCTCAACCCAACCCAACCCTTGGAACTATGAGGATTTATATTTTAGGAATTGTTTTATTGCTTTCATCCCTGGCTTCAGCTCAACGTGATTGTGCAAGCGCTGAATACCTGGATCTTCAAAAAGCAGCCACACCCGGATTAAAGGATAAAATTTCATCTATTGAAACTTTTATTGCCGGTCAGCAAATCTCCCTTCAAACAAATAGTGTTGATGCGCCCAATGCGGTTCCTATTATACGCATTCCAGTGGTTGTACATGTATTATATAGCCGGCAGGAACAAAATCTTTCCATTGAAAGGATCAACAGCCAGATCGCAGTGCTGAATGATGATTTCAGAAGAACGAATGCCGATACGGTAAGGACTCCTCAAAGGTTTCGACCATTTGCAGCCGATGTTCAGATCGAATTTTACCTGGCTACTTCTGATCCTTCCGGGAGGCCAACAAATGGTATCGTGAGAAAAGCCACTTCAATTGCTAATTTCAGAGCAGATGATAAAATTAAATTTTCATCCCTTGGTGGAAGTGATGCCTGGGATAGCAGGTATTACCTGAATATCTGGGTAGGAAATTTACAGTCCATTATTGGTTATTCCAGTGTGCCGGGTGCTCCTGCCGATCGTGATGGAATTGTTGTTTCAACAGCTGTTTTCGGAGTACTCAATAATCATTCAGCATATAATATGGGAAGAACTGCCGTGCATGAAGCAGGTCACTGGCTGGGATTGAAACATATATGGGGCGACCAGTATTGTGGTGATGATCATGTGGATGATACGCCTGCCCAGGGAAATTTTACACCCGGCTGTCCCACAGCATTCAGAACTTCCTGCAGTAACGGAACTACGGGGGATATGTATATGAATTACATGGATTATACCAGCGATGCCTGCGTAAATCTGTTTACGCTGGGACAAAAACAAAGAATGCGTGCGTTGTTTGCGCAGGGCGGACCCAGAAATACACTGGTTGAAAGCAAAGGGCTTTCAGTTCCATGGAATTATACACCTGCAGCAATTGAAGTTGGTCCCGAGGTTACAGCAAAGGTATTTCCAAATCCTGCTTTGAATGAAATTACAGTAAACCTGGAACCATGCTGGATCGGCAAAATAGTGCGCATTCACGCACTCGATGGAAGCATCGTTTCAAGGACTATAATTAAAGAGGCAAAGCAAAAAATAGTTGTGGAAGCCCTGAATCCAGGTATTTATTTTATTGCCGGGGAAAATAATAATGAAAGACTCCGGGTAAAATTCATCAAGCTTTAGTCCATCATCATTTTAGCTACTTCCTGTCCAACAACAGGCGCTAAAGCAACGCCCATTCCGCTCATTCTTACAGCACAAAACAAGTTGTCGCCCAGGTTTTTCACCAATGGCATTTTTTCACTTCCCATTGCCATGATGCCGGCCCACCGGTGTTCTATTGTATAGGCATTTTTGTGTTCGGGCAATACCACACGCTCAAGGTAATGCTCCAGTTGCTGCTGTATGAAATTTGATGTTTCCATTACTGTGGTGGTTTCATTTTCCAAAGCAAGATTTCTTGCTCCACCAAGCAACACACGTTCACCAAGATTTCTGAAATAATAATAACCTTCATCCGAATGAAAGGCCCCGGACCAATTCAGTCCTTTTATTGGAGAAGTAAGGATCACCTGCCCACGCGCAGGAACCACATCCAGTTCGGGCAACAGCATTCTTGTAAAAGCATTGGTACAAAGCAGCAGTTTTGATGTTTGAAATTCATGCAACTGGTTGGTATGCACCATCACGCCGTTGGAGTTGCTTTCAATAGAAGTGACTTCAACAGAGGTCATTACCTGAACGCCCATACCCTGAACGCGATGCAATAGCGCAGTTAAAAGTTTTCCGGAATGTAGCACGCCTTCCAGGTTGTTTTTTACCAGGTGCTTTGTATTTCCAAAACCAAATGTTGAAATGGAATCATCAATAAGCCGGTAAGTTTTTTTTGTGCCTGTGAAAGTTTTGAACAAAGAATTAATGTAATCAATATTATAGGATAGTTCGGCGGTCGTTGTTTTGTCCTGATGGCTGTAAAGTTCGTATCCGCCACAGAGTTCAAAATCGATCATGGCGTCTTTAAAATGTTTTTGGATTCTCTCCAATCCTTTATAGCGCATTTCAACGAGTTCCAGCATGCGGTCGGTTCCCAGTGTTTTGCCATCGGAAACAACCTCGCTGAGGCTTCCAAAACAGGCAAAACCTGCATTTCTTGTACTGGCGCCGGTAGGAATGAAACCCTGGTCCAGGATCGTGATTTTAAGCCTTGGATTATTTTTTTTGAGGTAAAACGCCGACCAGAGACCTACAAAACCACTTCCAACTATGATAACATCCTGCGGCGCAAAGAATGTTTCTTTTTCCCAGATTGAAACCTGCATAAGCAAATATAAGCGTAAGATTTCCTTCCAAAAAGGTGCCTATAAACGTTACATGCGTAGGTAAATGCTGCTGAAACCGATTTTAACCCCTTCTTAAGTCTGTAGCGCTTAAATTCGGAGAATGAAAAAATTATTACTTATTTGTTCCGTGGTGTTGATCACGGTTTCATTAAATGCCCAGGGATTAAAAGGGGTTTTTAAAGAGGTCACAAAAAAGGATAGTTCAAAGCAGTCCGGACTTGAAAAGATTATTAGTAAGCCAGGCGCCGCATCTGCATTGTCAACTGAAGATATTGTAAGTGGATTGAAAGAAGCTTTAAGTGTGGGCGCTTTGAATGCCTCTCAAAAGCTATCATCACCTGACGGGTTTTTTAAGGACGCTGTGTTAAAGATCCTTATGCCGGAAGAAGCGAAAAAAGTGGAAACCAGGCTTCGATCCATGGGAATGGGAAAGCAGGTGGATAACGCCATACTTTCCATGAACCGCGCCGCCGAAGATGCTTCCAAAGAAATTGTTCCCATATTCGTTGCTGCAATTAAGGGCATGACGATCCAGGATGCTGCCGGCATATTAAAAGGAGGCGATCATGCAGCCACCAATTACCTTAAGGGAAAAACAACAACATCTCTGACAGAAACTTTCCGTCCGATAATAGAAAACTCGCTAAAAAAAGTTGATGCCACCAAACACTGGAATACGGTGTTTACTACCTATAACCAGTTCAGCACAGAAAAGGTCAATACCGACCTTGTAGCTTACGTTACAGAAAGAGCACTTTCAGGTGTGTTTCACCAGGTAGCGCTTGAAGAACAAAAAATCCGCAAAGATCCTTTGGCCAGAACTTCGGATATTTTGAAGAAAGTTTTTGGACAGTAGAGGATGGGTTAGGGTTTAGGGGTTAGGGATCCTTAGTGCTAAACGTTCCTCTAACAATTAAGGCTACACGTAAATTATTTAATTGCTGCGATATGCCAATAGCTAACAGCCAAAAGCTATTGGCTCTTCACTGCTTCCCCTACAAATGAATCGCTTCACCATATGCAACCTCAATAGCATCTTTGATGCTTTCGCTGATGGTGGGATGCGGGTGAATGGCGTTTAACACTTCGTGATGCGTGGTTTCCAGCTTTCTAGCCACCACCGTTTCGGCAATCAGCTCTGTTACGTTATAGCCGATCATATGGGCGCCCAGCCACTCTCCGTATTTGGCATCGAAAATTACTTTTACAAAGCCTTCTCCATGACCCGATGCGGAGGCTTTTCCTGAAGCGCTTAATGGAAATTTACCCACCTTAATTTCATAGCCCGCTTCCTTTGCTTTGGCTTCAGTGAATCCAACAGAAGCAATTTCGGGAGAACAATAGGTACAACCAGGTACATTGCCATAATCAAGCGGTTCAGGCTGATGGTTGTATTTTTTATCTGCATGTGCAAAATGCTCAACGCAAATCACAGCCTCTTTTGATGCTACGTGTGCGAGTGCCTGCCCGGGAACACAATCGCCAATAGCATAAATGCCCGGAACACTGGTCTGGTAAAATTTATCCACGGAAACCAGGCCTTTTTCTGTTTTTATTCCAGCAGCTTCCAGTCCCATGTTTTCTATGTTGGCAGCAACCCCCACTGCACTTAAGAGTACATCGGCTTCCAGTGTAACCTCACCGTTTGCTGTTTTTACCGTGGCCTTTACTCCATTGCCTGCCGTATCTACTTTGGTCACTTCCGAGGAAGTCATGATTTCAATTCCTTGTTTCTTAAAATTCTTTTCCAGTTCTTTTGAAATTTCTTCATCCTCAACCGGAACGATCCTCGGCATAAATTCAACGATGGTTACTTTTGTTCCCATGGAATTATAGAAATAACCAAATTCAACTCCTATTGCACCGCTACCCACAATGATCATGGATTTAGGTTGCTGGGGCAAAGACATTGCTTCGCGGTAGCCAATGATCTTTTTGCCATCTATAGGCATGGACGGCAGTTGACGGCTTCTGCCACCGGTTGCAATAATGATATGTTTTGCTTCAACAGTCTGGGTTTTATTTTCAGCACCACTTACTTCGATCTTACCTTTTCCTGTGATCTTTCCAAAACCGTTGATCACTTCTATTTTATTCTTACGCATCAGGAAGGCAATGCCTTTGCTCATTTTATCCGCTACACCACGACTTCTTTTGATAACCGCTTCAAAATTGGCGCTGCCGCTGGCTTCAATTCCAAAATCACTGGCATGTTTGATATAGTCATAAACCTGGGCACTTTTTAAAAGCGCTTTGGTAGGGATACAACCCCAGTTTAGGCAAATGCCACCAAGACTTTCCCTTTCAATTACTGCAGTCTTAAATCCAAGCTGAGCGGAGCGGATGGCAGCAACATAACCGCCAGGTCCCGAACCTATAACAACAACGTCATATGCCATGTTGATAGATATTTTAAGTTTAAGTTTCTTATTTCCAGATACATTGCCGGCTTTCCCGGGGTCAATGGAATTGGCGCGACGAAGCTAAATCAATTTGATTTACTCTCAAAAGAAGAAACCATGTGCCGCTTTAATATCAGATCTGTAATTTTGCAGCATGGCCGAACAAACATTCAGAGAATATCTTGAAGAACAAATGGATATGAAAAGGAACTGCACGATACGCTTTCGCGATGTGGAGGGAGGTGTGGCAACACTGAAGGCCCATATCCTGGATGTGAAGACGGAAGCCACCAGGGAAATGATTCAAACCGATGCGGGCATTCATATCGGAATTGACCAGATTCTTCAGGTGAACGACAGGGTTGCCGATAATTATTGCTAATATTTATAAAATAGGCAAAAAAACTCCGGCATTGCGGCTGGTTTCTCTATTCTTTCCCCTACCTTTGCACTCCAAAATTTTTCCAGTCATGGCGAGAGTATGTCAGGTTACGGGTAAGACGCCGATAGGGGGAAACTCAGTTTCTCACTCAAATATCAAGACAAAACGTCGTTTTTTACCCAATTTACAAACGAAGAAGTTCTTCCTTGCGGAAGAAAATAAGTGGATCACCCTTAAGCTAAGTGCTAATGGTATCCGCACAATCAATAAAAACGGTTTATATCACGTTGTAAAAGAGCTAAGGGCTCAGGGACAACATATTTAATATGCTCCGGGAAGGCTGTGCGAAAGCCAGGACCAAACCCAGGGTAAATTGTCAAATAACAAATTAACGAACAATGGCAAAGAAAGGAAACCGCGTACAGGTCATTCTTGAATGCACAGAGCAGAAAACCACGAGTGTACCTGGTACCAGCCGTTACATCACTCAGAAGAATAAAAAGAATAACCCGGAGCGTCTTGAATTTAAAAAATTCAATCGCAACCTTAAAAAGGTAACGGTTCATAAAGAAATAAAATAACCGGATTTGGATTGGCTTCTGGTCAGTCCTCCATATCATTCATCGTTCAAATTAAATTTCCATGGCAAAAGCAGCAAAAACCGCGATTAAGTCAAAAGACGCCAGGGCAGCGGCCGAAGCTAAAAACTGGTCAAAAGTTATTAAAGCGGTACGTAGCCCTAAAACGGGTGCTTATACCTTTAAAGAGGCCATCGTTCACAAGGAAAAAGTAAAAGATTTTCTTGCACAGAAATAATTGAGGGTTCGTAATTTTTCCAAAAGCTGTCCGCCATTGGCCGACGGCTTTTGTTATTTATAGCCATTGCTCGCATCCCGGTGTTGGCTTATGTTCGGGATAAGCAATGGCGCAGGTTCTTTACCTTATTTTTGACTCAGCATAATATAATCAAATGGGATTTTTTAATAAGTTATTTGGAAAGCAGGAAAAAGAAAGCCTGGACGAAGGATTGCAAAAAACCAAGGAAAATTTCTTTTCCAAGGTCTCTAAAGCCATTGCAGGAAAGAGCACAGTGGATGAAGAAGTGCTCGATGAACTGGAAGAAGCACTCGTTGGAGCCGATGTAGGCATTGAAACGACAGTAGCGATCATTGATAGAATTGAGAAGCGTGTTGCGCGTGACAAGTACATGAGTACAAGTGAATTAAACGGGATACTTCAAGAAGAAATGAAGGAATTGCTGGTGGAAGGCCCTTCTTATGATTTTACTTCAGACCTTCCTCATAAGCCCTATGTAATTCTTGTAGTTGGAGTAAATGGTGTAGGGAAAACAACCACGATTGGTAAGCTTTCCTATAATTTTACAAAAGCAGGAAAATCGGTTTTGTTAGGCGCTGCGGATACCTTTCGCGCCGCCGCTGTAGAACAACTCACCATCTGGTCGGAACGCACAGGTGTTCCCATTGTTAAGCAGGCCATGGGTTCGGATCCTGCAGCCGTTGCCTTCGATACAGTGCAAAGTGCGGTATCGCGCGGAACGGAAGTGGTGCTGATCGATACGGCTGGCAGATTACACAACAAAGCCCACCTGATGGATGAATTAAGCAAGATCAAAAGAAGCATACAAAAATTTATCCCCGACGCACCTCACGAGGTTTTGCTGGTGCTGGATGGTTCAACTGGTCAGAATGCACTGGAACAGGCCAGGCAATTTACAGCCGCAACCAATGTTACTGCTCTTGCCATTACAAAACTGGATGGAACTGCCAAAGGCGGAGTGGTGCTGGCCATAGCAAACCAGTTTAAGATTCCCGTAAAATTTATTGGAGTAGGAGAGAAAATGGAGGACCTGCTGGTGTTCAACAAGCATGAATTTGTGGACAGCCTGTTTAACCTGCAGGAAAAATGATCACGCTTCTTTAGGTGGAAGCTCTTCCCCCGGGGCTTCTTCACCGCTGAGCAAGCGGTGTGAATCTTTTACATACTGCCCTTTGAGTTCGTCGAGGATGGTTTTTTTCCAAAGTTCCGTGCCGATAAAATAAGAGGTGCGCCCGATCATGTGCGCTGCTACAGGGGCGGTAAGCAACAGGAAAAAAATGATGGCGAGCACCCTGGAAGTCACAGAAACCTCAGCAAAATAAATGGCTGCGCCCACCAGCATCATCCCAATTCCAAGAGTAGCAGCTTTGGTGGTTACCGATACCCGAAGATAAAAATCCGGCATTCTTACCAGTCCGATTGCGGCCAGTAAAATAAACAATGCAGCGATCCCGCTCAGGATCATGATCAGAATGTCAACCATTTTTTTCTCTTTTTTCCAGGTAATATGAAAAGGCCACAGTGCCCAGGAAAGCGATCAACGCTAATATCATGGCAATATCCAGGAAGGTGGCCTGGTTGGTTAAAATGCTGTAAACCGAAATGATTCCGATCCCAATCGTAATCAGGAGGTCAAGGGCGATCACCCTGTCCACAATTCCCGGTCCTTTCAAAAACCGGTAAAAAACCAGTACAATGGAAAGACTGAGTATAGGTAAGATAGCATAATATAAAAAGTTATATAGCGTCATCGTAAAATTTCTAATAGTTTTTTTTCAAAGCCGGTTTTAATTCCTGCTATAAACTGCTCTTTGTCGCGGATGTACATTCCGTGTACATACATTACTTTTTTATCATCAGAAACATCCAGGCATAAAGTGCCTGGAGTAAGACTGATCAGGTTAGCGAGTAAAGTAATTTCCAGGTCTGTTTTTGCATCGAGGGGAATTTTTACAATACCGGGTTCCATATAAAATTTTGGTGTTATTACATCATAAGCTACCTGGAGATTGGCCTTGATCAATTCTTTCAAAAAGAAAAAAAAGAAAGAAATCATCTTTGGCAGCCTGTCAAAATACCGACGTTCTTCCGACGATCTTGCCATCAGCCAGAGGATGAAAAAACTGAGTATAAATCCAAAACTGAAATTTATAAAAGTAAATTCACCAGTCAGTGCCACCCAGATCAGGGTGAGCAAAAGGTTCATGAGTAAACGCTTTACCATCTCTTTTTTTATTTTCCTAATACAGCTTTAATGTAAGGTCCTGTATCCATCAGCTCACCAGCAATATGTTTGGAAACCATCATTATTTTTTCAGCACCCAATCCAATATATAATGAAATAAATGCCAGCATTATGATAGGTCCAACCATCCAGGTTTTGTCCCACCTGTTCATTTTACTAAAATTATCAGGTTCTTTTTTATTTTCTTCGGGTTGTGGTTTCCAGAACATCTCCGACCAGCATTTTGCCATCACATAAAGTGTAATAAAACTGGCAATGATCATGGCGCCGAGCAGAATATAGGAACCCGTTCCCAGTCCGGCCTGGAATAAATAAATCTTTGGCCAAAAACCCGACAAAGGCGGAACACCCACTACAGAAAAAAATACAATGGCAATGATCAGTGATAGCCTGGGATAATCTTTATACAATCCACCCGTGTCTTTGTAATAACCAGACCCTCTTATTTTGGTCATCAGTCCGGTGATCAGGAAAAGATTGGTTTTCGCCATCATATCATGAAAAAGATAGAACAAGGTACCTACAATGGCTATTTCTGTGAACATGCCCAGTCCGGCAATCATATAACCAATATGACAAACGATAAGGTATGAAAACAATTTGCGGATGTCTTTTTTCACCAGCGCACCTAATGCACCTGTCAGCAGCGTACCTGTTGCCACCACCAATAAAACATTGGTGGTGAATGCATCCGGAACAAAGATGAGCGTGAAGGTTCTTATCAGCGCATAAACGCCCACTTTTGTAAGCAACCCACCGAAAATGGCAGTGATGGCAGAAGGGGGTGTATGATAAGAAGCCGGTAACCAGAAGTATAAAGGGAATACGGCCGACTTGATGCCAAAGCTGGTAAAAAAAAGCATGGCAGTTACATTCACCAGGCCCCGGTTTTCAATCGCTGCTATTTTTAATGAAAGATCGGCCATGTTCAGACTTCCGGTCAGTCCATATAAAATTCCAATAGCCGTTAAAAAGATCACCGAAGCTAGCAGGTTGATGGTTACATACTTGATGCCTGCGCCAATCTGCAGACGCCTGCCACCCAGTGTCATCAAAACAAAAGAAGCAATGATGATGATCTCGAACCATACAAAAAGGTTGAAGATGTCTCCGGTTAAAAATGCACCATTCAAACCCATTAATAAAAAATGATAGATAGGAAAGTAGCCATATTTCATTCTTTCCCTTCTTATCCCAACAGTAGAAAACAAACCAACAGCGGTTCCTGCAATGGCTGTTAACAAAACCATGCTGCTGCTGAATACATCTGCCACAAAAGTAATCCCGAATGGTGCACGCCAGGCGCCTGCCTGTGTGGTTTGAATCCCGTTGTTCCAGGTAAGCATAAAAATTTCAATACCTAATCCCAGCACAAGTAAATTGCCTGCAACGCTGATGATTTTCTGTGCTTTTACATTTCTCCAGAAAAATATCAGCAGCACCGCAATAAGCATATGCATTAAAACCGGAAGTATGATGGTGTTGCTGATCATATGTCTTCGTCGTCTGTTACGTTTAATTTATCAAGATCATCGGTTCCGGTTACCACGTACACTCTTTTCAGCAGGGTAATAGCAAAAGCCTGCAATCCAAAACTGATGACAATGGCTGTAAGAATCAATGCCTGGGGCACAGGGTCGGCATATACATCGGTAAAAATGCTGGTGTTTTCAGGTATTACCGGAGGCTTTCCTTTAGTGATCCTTCCCAAAAGAAAGATCAGCATATTGGCACCGTTACCGAGCAGAATTAATCCCAAAAGTAATTTCACCATGCTTCTGCGCAACATCAGGAAAATACCTGCTGCGTATAAAACACCAATCAATATGGCTAAATATAACTCCATCAGTCATTCACTGTTTCAGAGATGGTAAATAATATGGTGAGCGTTACACCCACAACAACAAGGTAAACGCCTATGTCAAAAACAAGTGCAGTACTGATCGTTCCAATAACAGGTAAAGGCTGGGAAAAAAACAGGCTTTTCATAAATGGCAGTCCTGCAAACATGGGCAACAATCCTGCAAACAATGATAGTCCAAGTCCAATAGGTATGGCAACTCCCGGATGGTATTTTAAAAACTTTTGTGTGGTCTTCAGCCCGTTGGCAAATGCATGTAATACAAAAGCAATGGAGGCGATCAGTCCTCCTACAAAACCTCCTCCCGGTTCGTAATGTCCGCGCAAAAGAATGAACACGGAAAACAGCAGCAGCAATGGCAATAAATAGTTGGAGGCAACTTTTAAGATAATGGTTTTCATAGCTGGTTTTCTCCTTTAGTGTTGATCTTGAGTTTTAGTAAGCTAAAAACGCCAATGGCAGCAATGGTAAGCACGGTGATTTCCACCAGCGTATCCATACCCCGAAAATCTACCAGGATCACATTTACTACATTTTTTCCTTTTGCAAGTGTGTAGGCATTTGTTCCGTAAAAACTGCTGATATCCTTGTTCACTTTTTCATTCAGCACTTCAAGGGCGATCAATGAGATCAATCCTCCAAAACAAACAGACAGGATACCGTCCCTGATCTTTGATTTCCTGTTTGTAAAATTCAGGAAGGGCGGCAGTTTAAAAAGCACCAGTACAAACAATACTACAGTAAGCGTATCAATGGTAAACTGTGTCATGGCAAGATCGGGTGCACTGTAAAAAACAAAAAGCAAACAGATACAATAGCCGATCACACCCATGGCCGCAACAGCAGTTAACCTGGAGTCGGTGGTAACGGTGATGCCAATGGAAACGAGCATCAGTAAGCTGACTATTAACTCATAAAATGTAAGATCCAGGAATTGTGAGCGGTCAATATAAATATTTACACCCGTAAATAATTTATAAGCCAGCAATCCAATGAGGAAGGACACTATCACAAAAACGTAAAAACGCAAGTGGCCATTCAACAGCGAACGTGTGTACCATCCCGACCATAATTTAAATAGTTTGGCCAGTTTAAGCGTAATGTTATGTGGCGATACAGGTTCAAATCTGCTCATCCACTTTTCTTTTTCTGCGGAGGGGTTGGTAAGAAAATAAAGCAATAATCCGCAAGTGATTGTGATGATACTCAGCAACAAAACGAGGTTAAATCCATGCCAGATCTTTAATGAAATTTCTACAGTTCCACCATCCATGGCAAGTACGGCCGGCTGAATTATCGAGCGATCAACAAGGCCTGGAAAGATGCCAAATAACAATCCTCCAACCCCCAATAAAAGTGGGGGCGCCCACATCAAAAAAGAAGGCAGGTGCACTTTTGAAAATTCATTTTTTAGGTTTCCTATAAAGGGTTTAATGCCTGCAATAAAACCCGCATACAACAAGAGGATGTTGGTGAGGATGGCAGCGCCGGTTAAAATATAGGCACTGCTTGCGCTTTGTAAAGTGGCTTCATATATCAGGTCTTTTCCAAGAAAACCAAAAGTGAGGGGTATGCCTGCATTCGATAAAGCGGCCAGCATACCTGCAATGGCCAGCGGCCATAACACATGTCTAAGTCCTCCGAGTTTTGTAATATCTCTCGTTCCGGTTTCATGATCGATCACCCCCGTTATTAAAAACAATCCGGCTTTATATAAGGCATGTACCAATATGAAAACTGCTGCAGCGATCAAAGCTTCCTGTGTGCCAATGCCGATCAAAAAAACCAACATTCCAAGTGCTGCTATGGTGGAATAGGCAAGTATGCTTTTCAGATCTGTACGAAAAAAGGTGTGCATAGCAGTAAATACCATCGTAAGGCCGCCAACAACCATAAGTGTGTTGTTCCAGTAGCTATGATTTCCCAATACAGGAGTAAACCTGGCTAAAAGATAAATACCTGCTTTTACCATGGTTGCAGAATGCAGGTAAGCCGATACGGGTGTGGGTGCTTTCATGGCGCCAGGCAGCCAGAAATGAAATGGAAATTGAGCAGATTTCGTAAATGCGCCTCCAAAGACCAAAATAATTAAAGGCAGGTAAAAACTATGCGTTCTTATGGTTTCCGCACTTCCGATTAATTCCTGGATCGACGAACTGCCTCCAATATTCTGGAGCAATACAAATCCCGTAAGCAATAAAAATCCACCGCCTCCAGTTAAGGCCAGCGCAAGAAGGGCGCTTTTCCTTGAAGCCGGATCTTCATTATTGAATCCTATAAGAAAAAAAGAACTGATGCTGGTAAGCTCCCAGAAAACAAAAAGTGTAAATAAATTGTCTGATAAAACCAGCCCGAGCATTGAACCCATAAAAAGGCTCAGGTAACCAAAAAACCGGTCAAGATAAACGTGGCCTTTTAAATAAGATGATGCATATATAAATATGAGGAAACCAATACCGGTGATCAGCAGGCAAAAGATCATGGCCAGTCCATCCAGGTAAAAATCAAAATTAATTCCCATGGACGGGATCCAGTTATAACTGGAATAAAGGCGATCGCCGTTTCCTATGGAAGGAATGAACTGGAGAAAATAAAAGAACAGTACCAAAGGCAGCAGTGAGACCAGGAAGGATAATTTCCCTTTCAGAAACCTTCCAATGCCTGCCAATAAAAACGCTGTGATAAATCCTGACAAAACCGCTACAAGCATCAACTGACATTTTCGAATGGTTAATAATAGTTCTCCTGTTCGCGTTCCTTAACTGATATTCGGCAAAAATAGGTGCTTGCGCTTTATAAACCGGAGAAGGGAAGCCACTCCTGCTGCTGCTTTTATACAATCCTAAACACCAAGGCAGGCGAATTCTGGCTACCTTTGCCGCTTTTCCCATAGTTCATGAAAGCAAGAACCCTTAATAGAAATAAAGTCAATATCATCACGCTGGGCTGCAGCAAGAATATGGTAGATAGTGAAGTGCTGAGCGGACAACTATTGGCCAATGAAATAGATGTGGTGCACGAAAGCGGGAAAAAGGACCATAACATTGTAATTATAAATACCTGCGGCTTTATCGATAAGGCCAAAGAGGAAAGTATCAATACCATCCTGGAACAGGTAAACCTGAAACAAAAGGGCAAACTGGAAAAAGTGTATGTTACTGGTTGCTTAAGCCAGCGGTATCGCGACGACCTGGAGCAAAGCATTCCTGAAGTGGATGCCTGGTTTGGAACCATGGAACTGCCCCTCATCCTGAAAAAACTGGAGGCGGATTATAAAGTTGAACTTCTTGGCGAACGTTTACTCGCCACACCGCAACACTATGCCTACCTTAAAATTTCTGAAGGTTGTAACCGTACCTGTTCTTTTTGTGCCATTCCTTTAATGCGCGGGCAACACATCAGCCGTTCCATTGAAGACCTTGTACTTGAAGCCAAACATCTTGCTTCCCGTGGTGTGAAAGAGATTATGCTGATTGCACAGGAGCTAACCTATTACGGACTTGACCTCTACAAAAAAAGAATGCTGCCCGACCTTTTACGCAAATTGAGTGATGTGCCGGGCATTGAATGGATCCGTTTGCATTATGCTTATCCTCATAAATTTCCCCTCGACATCCTGGATGTGATGAAGGAAAGAGAAAATATCTGCAATTACCTGGATATGCCTTTACAGCACGCTGCAGATAATATGCTTAAAGCAATGAAAAGGCAGATCACCCGCAACGAAATGGAAGAACTGGTGCTGCAGATCAGGGAAAAGGTTCCGGGTATTTGTTTGCGAACCACACTCATAACCGGTTTTCCGGGAGAAACGTTGGATGATGTGGAAGAATTAAAAGCTTTTCTTGAGAGACAAAGATTTGAACGCGTAGGCATCTTTACTTATTCGCATGAAGAAAGCACTTCTGCGCACGGATTGGTGGATGATGTTCCCGCAGAAGAAAAGCAAAGGCGCGCCGAAGATATTATGGCCGTACAACAGGAGATCAGCTTAGAGAAAAATATGGAAAAACAAGGCCAGCTTTTTAAAGTGCTGGTTGATAAAAAAGAAGCGGGTCGCTTTATCGGCCGCACGGAATTTGATAGTGTAGAAGTGGATAATGAAGTCATTATTCAACAACACCGGAAGATAGAGATCGGCAATTTTTATAATGTAAGGATCACAAAAGCTTATGATTACGACCTGGAAGGAGCTGTTGAATGGTAACAGCTTTTTTAACTTCAGGATCTTTTTAGTTGAACAATGCAGGTAGCCATCCTACTCAAGAAACAGAAGTGCAAGCCCGCATTCCTTTCCTTGCAGCGCACATTTATATCGCACCTGCAGATTACCATTTATTAATTGAAAAGGACAGATCCTTTTGATTATTCTGAGAAGGTAAATTTCAGCAGGCCCAGTATTGATGTTAACCTTGAAACGGCTGCCGACACTTATGGTGCTGCTGTTGTGGCCATCATAATTTCCGGGTCAAATGGGGATGATACACAAAGAATGCGGGAATCAAAAAACAGTGTGGCCTGACCGTCGCACAGGATCCATCGGAAGCATCGGTAGAATATATAACCTAGCATGCGATACATAAAAAAAGCTGCAGACCATGTGATGCATCTGCAGCAATTAAAAGTGTTTTTGAATAGCTTATAAATTACCAGACATTTCTCGGGCAACTGTCTCCATAGCTGTTTCCAAGAATAAAACCGAGAACAAATTCATGTGTGCCCCTGCTGTAGGTTTGCAGTCCTGATGTGGTGTAATCATAACTGTAACCGAGATTCACTTTATTGGAAAAATTAAGGCCCACCATTGCGTTAAATCCATCTTTCCACCTGTAGCCAGCACCGATCCAGGCAAGGTCCCTGTACTGAAGTTTTGTATTTACATCAAACTGTGTGGGAAGGTTGGTGAGGTATTTTACCATTACAGAAGGTGTTACATTAAAATTTTCACCGGCAAGAAAGCGGTAACCCGCTGTTGCAAATAAATGGGGGACTTTTTTGCTGTCATCTGTTGTTACCACACCATTTGAAAAATCTATTTTTTGTGGAATGATCTGTTGTGCCGATACACCGAGAAAAAAATCAGATGAATACAGGTAGATGCCAGCCATCAGGTCGGGTTTCATCCTGTTTAAAATGCCGCTGTTATATACCGCGGGATCAACAGGTGTAATGTCAAGTTTGGATGCATCTAAGCTAGTTCTGTTCAGTCCAACTCCAAAGCCTGCAGATAAACTGGTTCTGCCAGATAAACCCATGTGATAGGCATAGGTGGCATAAGCTGAAAAATTGGTAATGGGACCGGTGCGGTCATTGATCACCTGTACGCCAATTCCATGATGCGGTTCGGCGGCAACATAATTTTCCCAGTAACTGCTGCCTCTGGGGTTTTCGCCTTCCACATCAAATGAGGTAGCCGTGGTCCTGTAATCTTTTTTTCCTATGGCCGTATGAAAAGTAAAATAACTGGTGATGGGCGCATCTTCAATCCCAACCCACTGTTGCCGGTGACTTAGTTTGATGTCTGAATAGTTTTCAATTCCGGTAATGGCCGGATTCAATATATACTGATTCAGTATATACTGGGTATAATGCGGCTTTTGCTGCGCCCAGCTGTTAACAGCCGGGAGTAAAAATAAGGCAGACAAACCCAATGATATAAAAATCTTCTTCATAATGTTCAGCACATTTCTTATCGCACAATGGTTACAGAACCTGTAACAGGAGCGAATCCATTGTTCAAAGTGATGATGTAGTAATAGGTTGCAAAAGGAAGCGGACTTCCTTTATAGGTTCCGTCCCAGGATTGTCCATATCCCTTCGACTGGAAAATAATTTGTCCATACCTGTTGTAAACTTCCACCCGGTTTCCAGGATATTCAGCAAGGTTGGTAATCACCCACTGATCATTGATTCCGTCGCCATTAGGTGAAAATGAATTAGGTACCGTGATTAGTTTGAGGATCTTCACGTTCATGGTATCAGAAGCGGTACAATTACCTTCCCCACTCGACTTTGACACTTCATTTTTAAAAATCCTCTGAAACCCTTTATTGACGTGGGGGATTCTTGTTTTTGCTGAAATTTGTAGTGAGCCGGTTTTTTTAGACACTCATTATTATAGCTATATAGGCA
>MWWA01000012.1_pt1 | contig 73971 bp, 57 predicted proteins | sample 1047341 | NCBI WGS metagenome assembly MWWA01 (sample SAMN06349978, study PRJNA376086) | soil metagenome | isolation source: MS5-1 sample Antarctic (ecotone) soil | place: Antarctica | collected 2015-01-13
CCTCAATTAGAAATAGGTTGATCTGTTTACAGTAATTGGTCATATTTCGAATGATCAGTAAATTTAATGATTGAATTTTTTGCAAATATTCATTTAGATCCACGCCCTGTATAAATCGCAATCAACCCGGACATCACCAAAGAAAATATTCATCTCAGCTTAAATAAAAAAAAATGAAAAAATCCATTCAGCTTATCGTTACAGCTTTTGTTAGCACATTCATGTTTGTACAATGTGGTTCTCAAAATTCAGAAGAAACAACGATTGAAGAAAACGCCAGTGAGACAGAATCAAAAAAGCCAACCCTCACTATGCTTTGGGAAACTCCAGACTCCCTCTTCACTAATGAATCTGTTTTGTTTGATGAAAGTACAGGTACTATTTATGTTTCTAACATTGAAGGTCAGGACCCCAATGGAAAAGATGGTAAGGGATCTATTGGTATTATTTCCAAAGACGGAAAAATTGTAAATGCTGCGTGGGTAAGTGGTTTGAATGCACCTAAAGGAATGGGCATTGCCAATGGTAAATTATATGTTACGGATATTGATGAATTGGTTGAAATAGACATCGCCTCCGCGAAAGTGAGTAAAAAATATAAAGTAGATAGTGCGATTTTTTTGAATGACTTAGCCATTCAAAACAATAAGGTATATTTTTCAGATTCCAGAACGGGAAAAGTTCATTTATTTGATGCAGGATCTGTCAGCACATTTTCCAACGGGAATGAAGGCATAAATGGTTTGGAAGTCGCAGCTGATGGCACCTTGTATGGTTTGGACGGTTCAGGATTAAAAAAATGGAATACGGATGGAAGCAGTTCAATAATTAATGCCAATATTAAAGGTGGGGATGGCCTGGTTATATTAAAAGATGGCAATTTCATTGCTTCCAAATGGCAAGGGGAAATTTGGTTTGCCAATGATACATCACAAACGCTCATGCTGGATACAAAAGAAGCAGAATCAAATACTGCAGATATAGGATTTATTCCTGCTGAAAACATCGTGCTGGTTCCCACTTTTTTTAAAAACAAAGTAGTTGCTTATAAGCTGGATTATTAATTTATCCAAAATCATTTTTATCGTAATAGGCCTCCAAAATGGGGGCTTTTTTTATAAAGGAAGTTTTAAAGTGCAATAAATCCAGATTTTCTACAGAATTTTTCTACCATTCATCAGTCTCTTGCTACCATTTATAAAAAACGAATAAATTTATTTTAACCCCGGCATTAGTATAAAACCCTTTACAGATAAGCATTCCATTCTGTAAAAGGTATTGTTTTATAAAAGTTACTCCAAATAAACAAGGTACTATGTGTTGTATAGTACTAAAACTTATCCTACATTTGTGTTATCAAAATGGCCTAAAAACCAAAAAACTCAAAAAAATGAACATTGAGAATACACAAAGCCAGATGCGCAAAGGGATTTTGGAGTTTTGCATACTCTCCATCATTCGCCGCGGAGAAGCATATCCCAGTGATATTGTGGAGGAGATGAGAGCGGCTAACCTCAATATCCTGGAAGGTACCCTCTACCCGTTATTGACAAGGCTGAAAAATGCAGGCATGCTCAATTATCGATGGGTAGAATCCAATTCAGGTCCTCCCCGTAAATATTTTTTGCTAACGGAAAAAGGGCAGGATTTCTATAAGGAACTTGAAAAAACCTGGACAGAACTCTCGGAAGGTGTCAATGCTCTTACTTCCGCTAACAATAAACCAACCAACTAAACAACCACAAAACACACGAACATGAAAAAGATCATAAACATAAATCTGGCCGGCAGGGTAATTCCCATAGAAGATTCTGCTTATGAAAGATTGCAGGCTTATATTGAAAGTCTACGTCGCTATTTTGTAATGGAAGAAGGCCGCGATGAGATCATTAATGATATTGAAAGTCGTATTGCGGAATTGATGAATGAAAAAGTGAGAAAAGGCGCTGCTTCAGTTGCTGATGCTGATATCGACGAGATCATTAGTTCCATGGGCCGCCCTGAAGATTTTGCTGCCGAAGATGCCGCTGATGCAGCAACAGGTTCTACCTATAATGCAGCCGGCGAAAGTGAAAATGCTAAATCAACCTTCAAAAAGCCACGCGGACGTCTGTACCGTAATATGAGCGACCGTTTCCTGGGAGGTGTTTGTAGTGGTGTGGCTAATTATTTAAATGTAGATCCTGCCATTATTCGCCTGCTTTTTGCCATCATTACTTTTGGCGGTTTTGGATTTGGGGTTATCTTATATATACTTTTATGGATCATTTTACCGGCTAAGCCCCTGGAAGATTTCCAGGGCAAACGCCTGTTTCGTAATCCGGATGATAAAATAATTGGTGGAGTTGCCGGTGGTTTATCCGCTTATTTTAATAAAGAAGCCTGGATTATCCGCCTGATATTTGCCGCACCGCTGATTTTGAATATTGTTGTCAGCATGTTCAATAGTGCATTTTATGACTTTAACCCATTCCCTTTCTTATTATTCGGGTCGCTGAGTGGAACTTTTGTCCTGGCTTATATTATATTATGGATCGTATTACCGGAAGCTAAGTCGCCTTACGAAAAAATGGAAATGCGCGGTGAGAAAGTGGATGTAAACACCATTCGTCAAAATGTGCAGGAAGGCATGTCGCAATTCAAGGACAGGGCAACCACATTCGGCCAGGAAGTGGAATCTTCAGCCAAACAATTTGGCGCAAAAGCACATGAATTTGCCAATACAAGAGGTAAGACATTTGCCACCGAAGTAAGCCAGGCTGCAAGGCCAATTGGTACAGGGTTAGGTAATGCAATCCGTGTTTTGTTCAAATTATTCTTCCTGCTGATAGCTGGTAGTATCGCCTTTGCGCTGTTTATTATGTTAATCATTTTGATCTTTGGCGGCGTGGGTATGCTGCCTTTAAAGAATTTCTTACTGGAAGGTTTTTGGCAGAATGCATTAGCCTGGGGTACGTTGATCCTGTTTTTAGGTGTGCCATTAGTTGCATTCATAACCTGGATGGTTCGCAGGGTAATGAAAGTTCGTTCACACCATAATTACCTTGGTTGGATGTTTGGAGGATTATGGACACTGGGATGGATCGCTGCTGCTTTCTTCGCCGCCAGTATTGCAAGAGACTTGAATACATACGAAGGCGTACAGGAAACGGTGGAGATCACCCAACCCTTAAATGGCCGTATGCTGGTAATGGTGAATGAACCAGAATTGAGATTAAATAACAATTTCTGGTGGATAGATGACGATGGTACTGGCTGGAATGTGGATGAAGACACCATGCGTATTGCCAATGTAAAAATCAGGATAAGCAAAAGTATCGATTCCGCCTACCACGTTATTGAACACAAGGCAAGTGCTGGTCGCACCCGTTCTGATGCGGAAAGAAGAGCAGAACGCATTCAATATAACATCAGCTCTCAGGACAGTATATTAAACCTGGGAAGTGGCCTGGCAATTGACCGCAATAGTAAATTCAGGGGTCAGGAAGTGGTTGTGGAGATTATGGTTCCGGTTGGTAAAAGAATTCGGTTTGATGAATCTGTAGATGAAAGATTACATCCTTATTCCATTCGCACAAAAGGAAATTACGATCGCAAACGCCGCTGGGGCCGTGATGGATGGGAAATTGAATTTGATTATGACCGATATTTTAACTGGGAATTGAATACGGATTATGTTATGACGGAAAACGGAACCCTGGTTAATCCTGACAAAGAACTAGAAGACGATTCAGATAAAAGTGATACTACATATCGTTACGATGGTGCAGACCAAAAAAGACGTGAATACGAAGAGCAGAAGCGCAGGGCTGAAGAAGAACAACGCAAGTTGCAGGAAATGGAAAGAAACTTAAGAACGGACACTACCAGGACCTCTACCTCTACTTCTGTGAGAAAGCGGTCATCCTTCAGTCGCACGGTAAAAAAAGAAGGTCTTAATGAAGATGAAAGGGGACTAACGTTTATTCATTCACCGGTGTTTTCATTTGTGAAAACATCCCTATAAACTCGGTTGAAGTTGGAGCATGCTGCTGAATACAGGATGCTTAAGGGCTCCAATTATTTGCGGAGCCCTTTTCTTATTTTTAAATAGCAACCGCTACAGTATAACTGCGCAACATTTTTCAGCTTACATTTGCACGCATTAATTAACCGGAACTTATTCAGGTTTTTATTGTGATATAACATTTTCCTATTTTTAAACGAACTGAGCCATTATATATGAAAACCACACCTTTTACTCAAAAACATATTGACCTGGGTGCTAAAATGGCTGATTTTGCAGGTTATAATATGCCCATTAGCTATTCCGGAATAAATGATGAACATGCTACGGTGCGAAAAAACGCAGGGGTTTTCGATGTGAGCCATATGGGAGAATTTATTTTAAAAGGGGAAAATGCCCTGGGACTGATCCAAAAGTTATCGACTAATGATGCATCTAAATTGAGTGCTGGCAAAGCTCAATATAGTTGTATGACCAATAATGAAGGTGGAATTATTGACGACTTGCTCATTTACTGTATTGAAGAAAATAAAGTTTACATGTTGGTAGTAAACGCTTCAAATATTGAAAAGGACTGGAACTGGATCTCGGAACACAATACTGATGATGTCGAGATGCATAATGTAACCGAGAAAACAGCATTATTAGCAATACAGGGTCCCAACGCAACCAAAATATTGCAACCATTAACGGATATGGATCTCCTGAACTTAAAATATTACACATTTGCAAAAGGAACATTTGCAGGAGTAGGAAATATATTGGTGAGCGCTACCGGATATACAGGCGCCGGGGGAGTGGAAATTTATTTTGAGGACAAAGGTGATGATGCGGAAAAAATATGGAATGCAATTTTTGATGCGGGTAAATCGCTGGGAATAAAACCTATTGGCCTTGCTGCCAGGGATACTTTAAGGCTTGAAATGGGTTTTTGTTTATATGGGAATGATATTGATGATACAACAACTCCACTTGAAGGTGGTTTGGGATGGATCACCAAATTCACCAAAGATTTTACTGCAAAAAATATCCTTGAAATTCAGAAAAAAGAAGGAATTCAACGGAAGCTTGTAGGATTTGAAATGATTGATAAGGGAATTCCACGTAAAGGTTATGCTATTGTAAATACAAATGATGAAGAAATTGGACATGTAACCTCAGGTACACAAGCTCCGAGCCTGGGTAAAGCTATCGGTATGGGGTACGTGAAAATGGAGCAGGCATCTATCGGTTCAAAAATTCATATTAAAGTGAGAGAAAAACAGTTAGAGGCACAGGTTGTAAAAATGCCTTTTGCATAAACTGAATTGATAATGCCAACGATTCACCTTACTACATTTATTGAGGCCCCGGTTGAAAGAGTTTTTGAACTTTCACGTAGTATAAAAATGCATAAACGCTCCATGGTGCATTTTAAAGAAGAACTGGTTAGTGGTCCTTTTAACGATTTAGCGGAGTTAGGGGATGAAATAACCTGGAAGGCCCGCCATCTTTTTAAAACCCGGGTATTAAAAATAAAAATCGTTCAATTGAATAAGTATGAAAGCTTTGTTGATGAACAGGTAAGTGGAGATTTTGTAAAAATGAAACATGAACATCATTTTAAACCTGTACATAATGGTGTAATCATGATCGACCTGTTTCATTTTGAAAGTCCTTATGGCAAGGTTGGTAAATTATTTAACCAGGCTTATCTTACCCGTTACTTGAAAAAATTACTGGAGCAACGAAACCAGCTTATAAAAAAATATGCTGAAAGCGATCAGTGGAAAATGATTTTGAATTAACATGCAAATGATGAATGCAAAACCTGCTTTATATACCTGCCTATCACCATCTCTGCTTCATTTATATGATGTTTCTAAAAGTATAGTAGTTGTCATTGATGTTCTAAGAGCCACATCAACCATTGCAACAGCACTCTATAACGGTGCCCGATGCGTAATACCGGTAGATAGTGTAAGTCGTTGCATTGAACTGGGAAAACAAATTGACGGAATTACCGCAGGTGAAAGAGATGGAAAAGTCGCTGAAGGATTAGAATATGGTAATTCCTCATTTGAATATCCCAAAGAATTTATTTCAAATAAAACGTTGGTATTAACTACCACAAATGGCACCCGGTTATTGCATATGGCACTTGAAAAAGGAGCCAGCGAAATCATTACCGGTTCGTTTCCAAACCTGTCTGCTATTTGCGATCATTTAATAGAACAAAACCGCCCCGTAATTTTAAGTTGTGCCGCATGGAAAGACAGGATCAATATTGAGGATACATTATTTGCCGGTGCTGTTATTTCACGGATTAAGGATCAATTTTCCCTTAACTGCGATGCCAGCCATATTGCGGAAACCTTGTATCATGAGGCAAAACATGATTTGTTTGAGTTCATGAAAAAAAATGATGCATCACATTATCACCGACTGATGGATTTTGGTTTAGAAGATGATATCCGGTATTGTCTGACGCCTGATGTGGCTAATATATTACCTGAATACCTGGATGGAAAACTGGTTGTTAAAAGAGAAATTACACAACAAATAAACCGGTGAAGATAAGTCTTTTCAAGACCGTATAAAAACCTTTTCAGGTATTTATTCTTAACGTACACTTTGGCAAGGTTTCTCATTTGCTTTCCTTTAATTTTGCCAATTATACTTTTTTTAGGGGTCAATAATCTTTCCTTAATATCTACAATTAATTGGTGAAGTAAAGGATATTTTAACCCATAATTATTTAAAAAAAGTTTTTGTTTTAATACAATTAAATTGATTTTTTTGGCTTTATCCCCTTTAATAAAACATATATATACCCATGGAACTGATGAAGTGATTCGTCGTGGAAAAAAGATCCATTTAAATAATGCGGTTGAATTACTAAACTATGACGATATTTTTGGTACTGCATCATTTAGAATCAAGGATGATACGTATTCCTTGTATTACAAAGTAAATGTGCAGAATTTAAAAGATCCCAAAACAATTTCATTACGCTGTACCTGTCCCTATAATCTAGGTGATATATGCAGGCACGAAGCTGCAGCACTTTTTCATGTACAGGATATGCTTGATCGCGGCCACTTGCAGGCAGAACACCTGGTTTATGATCAGCGCCATACAGTGGCGAAAATGAAACTGATTGATGCAAAAACATTGCGCCTGCTTTCATCGCCGGAGCTTATGTTAGAAGCTGAAAAACTGGCAAATGAAAAAACGGTACAAATAGAATATGCAAAAGATGAAACCGTAAAAGCCATTGTACAAATCCATAATGAAAAGTATACTGTATTAATCAAAAAGAATGAAGAAAGAAATTTTGATACCAGTGGTGAATACGAGGATACCGAACATGTATTATGCCTGCCTAAATTGATGGTATTTGTTTACCTCCTGAACCGTTATGGGAATTATTATTTTGATACTATTCGAAACTGGGATAAGGAAAAAAATAAATTACTCGAAGCTTATGGATATTCACTGGTGGATGATCTGAAAGGAAAATTTGAATTCACCTACAAAGAAGGAAAACCTTTTTTACGGGTACTTGACAGCAGTATAAAAAGAGTGGCTATTGCAGCCCCCATTCCCATTCGTGAAGTACCTGTTGAGACCGAAGATGCAGGTACAGAAGAAATTCCTGAACCTTCACACAGGCTGGGTATTGTTTTTAATTTCAACAAAAAAACATTTCCCTATTTCACTATAGATGTAATTCAGGGAGAAACAACTGATAAAAGTTATTCTTATATCGGGCGTATTGAAAAACTGGATCTGACAAAATACATTCAAACAGATCATCTTTGTGAAGAAGACCGGTATCTTATTACTTTACTTCGTAAGCTGCAGGAGCCGGAAATACATAAATATGTAAGTCGAAATTCTCCTTTTTCAGGCATCTGGGAAAATATTATCCACCAGGAAGGAGATGATCTGCCGGATGAAACCCGGGACCTGATCACTGAATACCTGTTTCCTAAATTGCGCAAACTTTTTTCCTTACTTCAGGATAACCCATATGTATTTAGCCTTGAAGCCGGTAAAAATTTTATTACCAATCATTTAAAAGAGCTCCACCTGGGACAGGAAAGTGTAAAACCGTTTTTTTCGGTTACTGGTGAAGGTGAAAATTATGTGGTAAATAGTCGGCTAAAAGTGGATGGAACCGAAGTGGAAATTTCTGAAAAGAACATGGAAAGTCCATTGTTTTTTTACTTTAATAAAACAATTTACCTGTGGAATGATGCTGAGGTCCTTTATCTCGTTGAAGAATTTATGCCTGATGGTAATAAAAAAATTAAAAAAGGAGAGTGGGAAAATTACCTCCATCGAAAATTATTTCCGTTATCAAGGGACTACCATGTAGAATTTCATTCTTCCCTGGTACAGGAAATTAAAGATGGAGAACCGGTCATTAAATTGTTTTTACAGGAAAGAGGGGAAAGCCTCGTTTTTCAACCTTCCTTTTCGTATAAAGGATATGAAACCCGGAAGAATGATCGCAACGAGATCATTGTACCGGTAGGGGATAAAGTAACTATTGTGCATCGCAACCGGGAACTGGAAAATGCATTTATCGGAAAGTTGCGCAACCTGCATTCTAATTTTTCATTTCATGAGGAATCTGGAACCCTCGTATTAAAAGGACCTGATGTTCTTCGAAATAACTGGTTCTTTTTATTCATTGATGCAATGAAAGAAATGAAGGTGCCGGTTTATGGATTTGAAGCACTGAAAAATTTCAGGTTTAATACAGCCAAGCCTACAACCAAAATTTTTATCAGTAATAATACTGATTGGTTTGATGCCAAGGTGGATATTATTTTCGGCGACCAGAAAGTGACTGTGGCTGATGTTAAAAGAGCCCTGGCAAATAAGCAACAGTTTGTACAGTTGAATGATGGAACCCTTGGAATTTTACCGGAGGAATGGTTAAAGAAATATTCGCTCCTGTTCAGAGTTGGTGAAGGCAAGCAAAACCAGTTACGGCTTTCCCGTTATCATCTTAGTGTAATTGATGAATTATACGAGGACCGCGATGAAATGGAACTCACCATTCAATTGGAACAGAAATACGAAAAACTGAAAGAGTTTAACCGGATAAAGGAAATTGATGCTCCAGAACATCTTAAAACTATTTTAAGGCCCTACCAGTTAGCAGGTTATCAATGGTTAAATTACCTGCACGAGGTAAACTGGGGTGGCATCCTGGCAGATGATATGGGTTTAGGTAAAACGGTGCAGGCGCTGGCTTTTATGAACCAATATAAAAAGGAGCATAAGCAAATTAAAGCCCTGGTGGTTTGTCCTACCACATTGATTTATAACTGGGAAAATGAGATTAAAAAATTTACGCCGGAATTAACCTATCATATACACCATGGTGGTGCCCGGGTCCGTTCCGTAGAGGAGATAATGGGTCATGATATTACCATAACAACTTACGGAACATTGCGGAGCGATATCAAGTTGTTATTGGGTGTTCCGTTGGACTATGTTGTACTCGATGAGTCGCAAGCGATAAAAAATCCTTCCAGTAAAGTAACCAAGGCGGCCAGTTTGTTAAAAGCAAAACATCGTTTATGCCTTAGCGGTACCCCATTACAAAATAATACATTCGATATTTTTGCGCAGATGAATTTTTTGAATCCCGGCATGTTGGGAACCATGGAATTTTTTCGCCAGGAGTTTGCTATTCCTATTGATAAATTTGGTGAAGAAGATCGTAAAGACCATTTACGAAAAATCCTTTATCCATTTATTCTCCGGCGTACCAAAGAACAGGTTGCTAAAGACCTTCCGGAAAAAATTGAAACTATTCTGTTCTGCGAAATGGAAGATGAGCAACGTAAAATATATGATGCTTACCGTAATGATTACCGTAACCAGATATTGGGTACCATAGAAACACAGGGGATCCAAAAATCGCAGTTAACTATTTTGCAAGGATTGATGAAACTTCGTCAGATTTGTGATTCACCTGCTATATTAAATGAGCCTGAAAGGCTTCCTAATCATTCCATAAAATTAGATGAACTGGCCCGGGAAATATCCGAAAACATCAGTAATCATAAGGCACTTATATTTTCGCAGTTCCTGGGTATGCTTGCACTGATCCGGGATAAATTAACGGCTCTGGGTGTGGAGTTTGAATATTTTGATGGCAGTACTTCTGCACCAGACAGGGAGAAAGCTATTCAAAGCTTCCAGAATGATGATGCAAAGAGAGTGTTTCTTATTTCATTAAAAGCTGGTGGTGTGGGATTGAATTTAACAGCTGCGGATTATGTATATATCGTTGATCCCTGGTGGAATCCTGCTGTTGAACAACAAGCCATTGACCGCACTCACCGTATAGGACAAACGAAAAATATTTTTGCTTACCGCATGATATGCAAAGATACTATTGAAGATAAAATCATGCAATTGCAGGAACGTAAACGTATACTTGCCAGGGAGCTTATTTCGGATGATGCAACTTTCGTTAAGTCACTTTCCAGGTCTGATGTGGAATACCTTTTTAGTTAATTAAAATTTATTGCGGCTTTTCATATAAGTAAGTATAATCAATCCGTATTTATACGATATATACAGCAGTTATTTACGCTAAATAATAATCTGGAAATAAATTTGAATTTATAATTCATAAATGGAGATATTCTTCATACTAAAAACATGGATATTTTGTTTTAGTTTAGGCAAACAGGGGGAGAAATAATCCACAATCAGGTATTAGCCTTTCCCTGTAGATAACTGTTTGTATGTTAAGATCCGTCATCCTATTTCTTTTCGCTATAGTTATAGTTAAACAACTACATGCCCAAAAAATTACCGGGGCATTTAAAGGTTTTATCATAGATAGTTCCAAAAACGCTCCCATACCAGGAGCTACTATTGCGGTTATAAATTTCCATGATTCATCTTTAGTCTCCTATTCAGTTTCTGATAAGCAAGGATTTTTTGAGATCAAAAATTTTGAAATTGGGAGGTATATGGGTATTATCAGTCACCAGGGTTTGGAAACTGTTTACAAACCTTTCTCAATTGATTCCAAAACCGGAATGATAGATGTTGGTAAGATCCCCATGGTAAAACAATTTATACCAATGGGTGAAGTAATAGTGAAAAATGTAATACCCATTTACATTAATGGTGACACCGTGCAATTTAATGCTGATGCATTCAAAACCAAACCTAATGCCACTGTAGAAGATCTGCTTAAAAAATTACCTGGTATAATAGTGGATAAAAATGGTCATGTAAATGCTCAGGGTGCAGACGTTCAAAAAATTTTAGTTGACGGAAAAGAATTTTTTGGAACTGATCCTAAAATGGCAACAAAAAACCTGACAGCGGATATGATAGAAAGCATTCAGGTATTTGATGATATGAGCGAGCATGCAAAATTTACAAAGATGGATGATGGAACTCGATCTAAATCTATAAATCTCAAACTGAAGAAGGACAAGAAGAAAGGTAATTTTGGCAGAGCCCTTCTTTCTGCGGGTACCCAAAATCGTTACGAAGCAAATTTAAGTATGAATAGGTTTGATGGTGACCAACAACTGTCATTCCTTACCAATATAAATAATATTAATAAAACAGGAAGTGTCTTGGCAGGGACTGGAGGATCCATGTTTTCTCCAGGCTTTGGTGGTTCAGGTGCCTTCGGGACAAGAAACGATAATGGAATTTCACGCTCTATTTCTTCCGGATTAAATTTTAATAATGATTGGGGAACCAAATTTAAAATTAATGGCAGTTATTCATTTTCAAATAAAAACCATCAACATAATCAGGAGACTTTCCGCCGAACATTTTTTCCGGAAGATTCAATAGCCTTGTACTCCAGTATGGAGAATGCAAAAAATATTCATCAAAACCACCGTTTCAATTTGCGTTTCGAGTATATGATCGATTCAATGAATACATTATTATATATACCCCAGTTTACAGTTCTTCATGCTGAAAATTTCAATAATGATAGTTCATTTACTTTGGCATCCAAACCAGGGCTTGAATATCTGGCTCTTACAAATCGCAATACGAATACACAAATACAGGATGGCAGGCATCTTTCACAGAATTTACTGTACCGGAAAAAATTCATTAAAGACGGCAGAACATTTACACTCGGTTGGAATAACACATTAACCAGCAGTAAAGACCTGGGGAATAATATTTCTCCATATACACTATACAAACAAGACGGGAGTATTGATCGCTTTAGGGATCAGAACCAGCAAAGTCGCCGCCAGTTAAAAACCAATAATAATTTGCTGAGTTCATCAATAACCGAAGCGATAGGAAAAAATAAGTTGGTTGAGATTAATTATGCATATACGTACAATCAAAATACATCTGACAAGCAGGTCATGGATTATAATAACAGTTCAAAAAAATATGATATTACTAATCTCCCACTTACAAACTATTTTGAAAATATTTTCAATGCCAATCGTATAGGGGCCAACTTCAGGTTACAACAGGAAAAGTATCATATACAGATAGGCGGTGCAGCGCAATTTTCTCATTTAACATCTAAAAGTTTTAGGGCGCTTACAAATAAAGATTCATTAACAAAACAACGTTATACCAATATTTTTCCGACTGCGACTTTCCGCTATTCTATTGAAAAAAATAAAAACCTTGGGTTTAATTACCGGGGCCGTACCAAACAACCTTCCATAATACAACTACAGGATGTGCCTGATGTATCCAATCCTTTGCAAGTCTATATCGGAAATCCTTTGCTTGGCCAGGAATTTAATCATAGCGTCTCATTGAATTATACAGAGTTCAATAAAATAAATTTTAAATACGCTTCCTATAACTTAAGTATAAATACAACTGATAATAAAATCGTAAATAGCATAGACTCAGCAGACCGAGGCGTTCAGATTATTATGCCGGTAAATCACGGGGGAAATTATAATATTTCTTCGTTAGCTACTTTTGGTTTTCCATTTAAACATAAAAAACTGCAGGGCTCGGGCTTAAATTTTTCCACCGCACTGGCATACCACCGGGATGTGAGCATCCTCTATAAATCTCTTAACATCGGAAAAACTATTTCAGCCAGTCAGAGTGCGGGTGCGAATTTAAATTTGAATGAACAATTACACTTTGGCCTGAATGCGAATCTTGCCTATAATCAGGTAAGTTATTCCGTAAATACTTTATTTAAGGATGCTTCTTTTACACAGGTATATTCAGCAGATGTAACCTGCTTTTTGCCTTTGCACATTATTTTATCAACAGATATTGATTATTATATAAATTCAGGAAGAACAGATGGATTCAATCAAAAATTCACTTTCTGGAATGCCTATGTTGCAAAAGAACTTTTTGGAAATAAACAGGCTGAGATCAGGTTTAGTATAAATGATATTCTTAACCAAAATAAAAGTATAGAACGTTTTACTGGAGAAAATTTTATAGAAGATACCCGGAGTAATGTCTTGCAAAGATATTTTATGATCAGTTTTATGTACAATCTAAGCAAGCTGGTATTGGGAGGGAAAGCACCACTGCCACCACCTGAATATTAATAATACCAGTTGCATTTCTGCAAAATCCCTATTATTTATAATTAATTCTTCTTGGGAAATCCTATTGCATGCCTGGCTGCCGCAGATCCTGAAAAAATAACGGCCAGCAGTGATCGTAAAAAAAGGAAAAAATTCAAAGAAGGCCGGTATTGGTTATGATAAATCCTGGCTTCTTCAAGGGCGAATGTGATCTTTCTTCTTTTCATAAAAGAATTGGGTTTGGTTTGAAAACGAAAATATTTCTTCAAAAGTGTACAACAGTTAAGTTTTTTATGCAATTTTGACTAACTATTAACCCATTAATCCAAACTTATGAAAGGTAAATTAACCTTAACATGCTTATGCATTGCACTCCTGTTTCAAATTTCCGTATATGCCCAGTTTAAAAGAATCAGTTCGGAACCGGATATCAAAAACGATCTTTCAAGCGTAATACAGGATTATCAAAACAAGTTTATAAATATTACAGGCAGCGTTGTCGATGAAAATCCCCAGACAACAGAATATCTTTCAACAGTGTGGTTGACAGGGGCCAGTGAATGTAAAGTAACCCGCTATTCATCTGGAAAAAATAATGTTTTTAGCTGGCAGGCTTTGATGTTTGTTTCAGAAGATTTTGAAGAAGCATCCGCAAAATTCAAAAAGTTATTTAAACAACTGAATAATTTGCATGTAAAGTTTGGTAATTATAAGGACTACCGGTTTACAGCATCTTTTATTGAACCTGCTGAAGAACTGGAATTTACCAGTATTATTTTTTTGAACGATGCAAACGAAGCGAAAAAATTAAAACTTGAATTAAATATCAATTATGAATTTCCTGAATGGAAAGTAAAGATTGTGTTGTATGAAAAAGAAAGAGAAGATAATGAAATGGGAAGACAGGCAGATACAGATGATTATATTGAGTATTGAAATGAATTTATTATTGGATCCCAAATTTTAGGTGCATAATCTCAACTTATGGCCTTGTAGAATATTTTACCATTGTCGGATTTTTCTTTGTTGCCTTGTTATGTATTTGATTGTAACACAATGCCTTCTCACATGGCACGATATTTTAATTTGTTAATTTAAATATTTTAAAACTTAAATTAAAATGTATGAAAGAGATAGCCATCTTGAGACAACCAGCTTTTTTAAAAAAGTTTACCCTTGTATTATTTACATTATTTATCAGCGTAATTACTTTTGCACAGGATGACACTAAGAAAGTAGATGTTGATATCAGTACAGATTCAGGTGGTGATACTTTTTGGGCCTCTCCATGGGTTTGGATTGTAGGTGGGGCCATTTTTATTTTGCTTTTGGTTGCTCTGCTTAGAGGCGGTGGCAGAAGAGATACCTGATTAATAATTTAATTGTAAGCTTTACCTGGTAATGCCTGGTAAAGCTTTTTTTCTGCTTCATCTTTTCTTGAATCTTTACATCAATTTATGTAAGGGTTAGAATTCTTATTTTCAAAGTGAATGGGTACCTGGCATTCTTATTCATTTCCCTCTATCATATTATTTAAAATTCATTCTAACAATGTTTTAAATAATTTATAGCATAGATAGAATATCATTATCCTTTCTTATAAAATTATCATTGTCTTTAGAAGTTTCCCGAAACAAAAAACCCCTTGTATAACAAAGGGTAATGTAAGCTTATGGTGGCTGGTAAAAGTGTTATTTGTATGTTGAGACGGATTAAAAACGGGCTCTATCAATCAACCGTTTTGCAAATTCTGAATGTATGACTTGGGGTTAACACCAAAAGTTGCAATGGCAATAAAATATTTTTTTAATAATTCTTATGGGTAAACCAGGTGAGATATAGTATGGGATTGATCTCCAACAAGTAAGGACCCTTTAATTCGGCCTGTTTTACGCGGTTCTATATAGAATGTCACCATCTCATTATCATCGGCATTATAGGTATATATAATATTGCCGTTGATGTATTGTTTATGTTGTGGAGTTGGATAAATGAGATTCACATTAAAATGGGCCAGGTAATTTTCTGGGAAAGTAATTTGTGTAACTCCTTCAAATTTATTTAAACGAAATTTTAAATGGGTTTCTCTTTCGTTTCGTAAAATGTGTGTGGATTCTACCACATGTTTGTTCTCATTAGGCTTTATTGGAGAAAAAATGTCATTTCCTACTACACCTGATGTAATCAAAACTGCCGCTAAAAGGATAAATATCATGGTTAACAGCTGCGATATTTTCCTGTTTACAGCTAGATTATCCTTTAATTTTTTTAGTATCCCCGTTTCATTTTCTGCCATATCTCATTCATTAATTATACCTGAGTATTTATCATCAACTACCTGTATAGCAAACGCGTTGCCAGTATTAATTTGCAGATTTTTATTTTATAAGAAAGATGGAGATATGTTAATAATCAATCACCTGTTCCTCAATGGATGCGGGTAAGTTCCGCCATTCATATTGCTGATTTCGGAGTTGTGGTTCAAAGCCCGCTTCATTTATGGCATCCTGGATCGTTTTATAGGTAAATCGATGTGGAGCACCAGCGGCACTTACAACGTTTTCTTCTAACATAATAGACCCAAAATCATTAGCCCCGGCATGAAGGCAGATTTGCGCTGTAGCTTTACCGATAGTTAGCCAGGAGGCCTGGATGTTTTTGATATTTGGTAACATGATCCGGCTTAATGCAATCATGCGGATATATTCGTCGGCTGTTGTAAGATTATGTACACCCCGGATCCTGGCAAGCAGTGTGTCAACATCCTGGAAAGTCCAGGGAATAAAAGCAAGAAATCCTTTGGCATTAACTGGTTTTCTATTTTGCACATCCCTGATCTTAACCAGGTGTTCAAACCGTTCCTCAATTGTTTCAACGTGACCAAACATCATGGTTGCTGAAGTTGTAATGTTAAGGTTATGGGCTTCATGCATAATGTCAAGCCATTCCTGTGCACCACATTTTCCTTTGGAGATCAACCGGCGAACCCTGTCTGTAAGAATCTCCGCACCGGCCCCTGGTAAGGAGTCCATTCCAGCTTCCTGTAAGGCTTTCAATACTTCATGATGAGTTGATTTTTCCAGTTTGGTAATATGGGCAACTTCAGGTGGGCCCAGTGTATGTAATTTTAATGTTGGATATTCTGCCTTTATTTGTCTGAAAATATTTGTATAAAATTTCAAACCAAGCTCTGGATGGTGACCACCTTGTAAAAGAAGCTGATCGCCGCCATATTGAAAGGTTTCTTCAATTTTTTTCCGGTAGGTAGCCATATCCGTTATATACGCTTCTGCATGCCCGGGCACCCGGTAAAAATTACAAAATTTGCAATTTGCAATGCAAACGTTGGTCGTATTCACATTCCGGTCTATCTGCCAGGTAACCTTTCCATGTGGCACTTGAATTTTTCTCAATTCATCAGCAATTAACATCAGGTCAGTTAAAGGCGCATTTTCAAAAAGAAAAACACCTTCTTCAACAGATAATAATTCAAAATTTGCAGCCTTTTTATATAATTCCTTCAGATACATATCAGCTAAATTCTTTGCTAAATGCTTAATTTCAAGCAAGTGTTAATTGCAAATTTACAACAGCTTGCCTTGCTTAGTTGTTTTCTTAAAGAAATAGTTTGAATGGTTTTGAAAGTAATAACCGAAAAACTAAATTGATATGCTTTACAGCAACCTTTTCATCATTATAGATGTCTATTTTTAAACGTTCTGATGTATAAACAACTTCTTATTCTCTTACTCTTAATGGGTTTAATAGCCAATGCCCTGTATGCCCAGGAAGAATTTGTGGAATCACCTGCAAAGCACCTAACACGGATAGGTTTTAAACAACTGACCGGGGGGGTTATACTTATGAGAGCCATGGTAGCTGAAAAACCAGACACTTTAAATTTTATACTGGATACCGGGAGTGGGGGTATTTCCCTTGATTCAACTACAGCCTTAGAACTGGGATTTAAACCAATTCCTTCTGAAAGAACTATAAGGGGTATTGGGGGTATTCGCAAAGTGAGTTTTGTATATGACCAATCGCTGCGGTTACCAGGTCTTACTGTTGACAGTCTTAATTTTCATATAAATGATTATACCATCCTGACAAATGTTTATGGAATGCGCATAGATGGAATCATCGGGTATTCCTTAATTCACCGTTATATCGTATATGTAAATTATGATAGTCTTTATATAGATTTATTTGAGCAGGGTACTATCCGGTATCCCCGTGGCGGTCATCATCTTAAACCATTTATTACCACACTACCTGTTCAATCTCTGAGGGTAAGAGATGAAGAAAGTATAAACAGCCGATTTTTATTTGATATGGGAGCAGGCCTTTGCCTTTTATTGACAAATGATTTTGTAAATGACAGTTCATTAATAAAAGCAAAAAGAAAGCGTTATACTAAGCAAGCTGAAGGTTTAGGAGGAGCTGTTGATATGGAAGTTACGGTTATCAGGGAAGTTAAATTGGGTCCCTATAAATTCAGGAATGTTCCGGTTTATATTTTTGATGATGAATTTAATGTAACTTCTTATCCTTACCTGGGGGGTATTTTAGGAAATGATCTTTTACGTCGCTTCAATCTCTATATGAATTATGCAAAAAAGGATTTTTATATAATTCCCAATACCCATTTTAACGATCTGTTTGATTATTCTTATTCCGGCATGGAACTTTATTTTGTTGAAGGGTTGATCGTTATTGGTGATGTTGCCAAAGGTTCACCTGCTTTTAAAGTTGGCTTAAAGGAAAATGATGTTGTAGTTGGTATCAATAGAAAGTTTAATCAAAACCTGCAGGATTATAAAGCTGAATTGCAAATGGCCGGAAGGAGAGTAAAGATCGTGATCCTGAGAGATGAGGAACTGCTTGAATTTGAATTCAAAACCCAAAGCATTCTTTAGTTACATTTTCTAACTAAATCTTGGCTGAACAATCCCCATTTATCCTTGTTGTTAAGATTTCACTGAAATGTATACTTCACAAAGCATAGCCATGCCCGGGGTTTCATTTTTTCAATACTTTTGCCTTCATTTTTAATTCATTGATTGAGAATATTATGATCCAGTTCGATAGATTTATTTTGCCCAATGGGTTACGTGTAATAGTCCACCAGGATCTGTCAACACCTATGGCGGTTATTGATGTTATATATGATGTGGGTAGCCGGGATGAAGATCCTGAGCGAACAGGATTTGCACATCTTTTTGAACACCTGATGTTTGGGGGTTCAAAAAATATTAAAGAGTACGACGAGCCATTACAAATGGCGGGTGGCGAAAACAATGCCTACACAACAAATGACCTGACTAATTATTATATACAACTACCTGCAGAAAATATAGAAACCGCGTTTTGGTTAGAAAGTGACCGGATGCTTTCCTTAGCATTCAGCGAAAAAAGTTTGAATGTTCAACGAAAAGTAGTGAGCGAAGAATTTAAAGAACATTACCTGAACAAACCTTATGGAGATGCCTGGCATAAAATGCGGGAGCTTGCATACACCATTCACCCTTACAGGTGGATGACTATTGGCAAAGAATTATCTCATATTGAAAATGCGAAATTACAGGATGTAAAAAATTTCTTTTTCAAACATTATCGACCCAATAATGCCATACTGGTAGTCGCCGGAAATGTAAATACAGCCCAGGTTAAAACATTGGCTGAAAAATGGTTTGGTGATATTCATGCAGGTGAATCTTATAAAAGGAATATCAATGCTGAACCAGAACAAAAAATTGCCCGCAGGCAGGAAGTTTATGCCGATGTACCGTTAGATGCACTTTACAAAACCTGGCATATGCCTGCAAGATTGGATGACAGGTATTATATAACGGATCTTTTAACAGATATTTTGGGAAGTGGCGGTTCTTCCCGTTTATACCAAACCCTGGTAAAAGAAAAAAAATTATTCAGCAATATTGATTGCTACCATTTTGGTAACCTTGACAAAGGTTTGTTCACCATTGAAGGTAAGTTGGTAAAAGGTGTTCCTATTCAACAGGCGGAGGCGGCTGTTGATGAAATTCTTTTGCAGATTCAGAATGAACCAGTAATGGAAATTGAACTTCAAAAAGTAAAAAATCGCACCGAAAGCACAATGGCTTTTGAAGATATGAGTGTAATGAACAGGGCCAATAGCCTGGCTTATTATGAATTATTAGGAGATGCCGGGCTAATGAACCGCGAATTGGAAAAATACCACGCAGTAACAAGTGATGATATTAAGAAGGAAAGTATCGAAATATTTAAAGAATCTAATTCGAATACTATTTATTATTTATCCAACAACTAAACCAAAAAGGTGATCACGAAAAATAAAGCAGGTTTATTAAACAGGAAACAAATACCTAAAATTACGGATGCAGTAAATCTTCATCTTGAACTAAAACCCTACGAAAAGTTTATTCTGAAAAATGGTGTGGAAGTTTATTCTATTAATGCGGGTGCTGAAGATGTAATGATGATTGAATGGGTATTTAATGCGGGTAATTGGTTTGAAGATGATAACCTCCAGGCCGCAACCGCCAACTTTTTATTAAAAAATGGCACCAGTACGAAAACGGCCTTCCAGGTAAATGAGCATTTTGAGTATTACGGAGCTTACCTTAACCGTAACTGTTATGCAGAAACAGCGAATCTTTCCCTTCATTGCCTCAATCGTCACCTGTCAGAGTTATTGCCAGTAGTGCGTGAAATATTAACGGACTCCGTTTTTCCTGAAGAAGAAATTGCAACCTATAAACAAAACATGCAGCAACGCCTGGATGTAAGTTTGAAGAAATGTGACTTTGTTGCAGGGAGGTTAATAGATTCTTATTTATTTGGAGAAAATCATCCTTATGGCCGGTTCAGTAAATATGAATATTACGAAGCATTGCAAAGAGAACGATTATTGCAGTTTTATAAAAAATATTACCAGCATGGTAAATTCATCATTTTCATGGCGGGTAAGATACCTGCTAATGCAGAGGATTTATTAAACCAGTACTTTGGCGACTTGCCTATTACCGCATACAAGCATTCAGCGATTGCCCTTGAACCCGTTGCAGAAAAAAAATACCGGGTAATAAATGACCCTAACGGTGTGCAGGGTGCCATCAGAATAGCCAGGCACTTTCCAAACAGGCATCACAAGGACTTTCCGAAAGTGCAGGTGCTCAATAATATATTCGGAGGTTTTTTTGGTTCCAGGCTTATGAATAATATCCGGGAAGATAAAGGGTATACATATGGCATTTATAGTTACCTGATGAACCAGGTTTTTGAAAGTGGCTGGATAATCAGTACAGAAGCGGGTAAGGATGTATGTGAGGCTACGGTTGGTGAAGTTTATAAGGAAATGGAAATATTGCGAAATGAAAAAGTAGATGAAGAAGAACTGATGCTGGTAAGAAATTATATGATGGGTTCAATTTTGGGCGATCTTGATGGTCCTTTTCAAATATTGAACCGATGGAAAACGATCATTTTAAATGGGCTGGATGAAAATTACTTCAATAATTCTCTTGAAATAATACGCACAATTAGTGCAGGAGAATTACAGCAATTAGCGCAGAAGTATCTGGACCCCGAATCATTTTATGAATTGGTAGTGGTTTAATTAGTCTTTCATTAACTTTCACAGATGAAATTTATTATTCGTTTACTTATTACCGCTTTACTGGCGTATACCCTATCACACATTCTTTCTGGTGTGCATATAGACACTATTTATACTGCTATTATTTTTGCGCTGGTTCTTGCCTTGTTGAATATGATTGTAAAGCCGATTATTATTATACTCACCCTGCCTTTAACTATTTTTACCCTCGGACTTTTTTTACTGGTCATCAATACCATCACTGTATTACTTGCCAGCAATTTTGTAAGCGGCGTTACAATTGACAGTTTTGGTTGGGGTTTTCTTTTTGCTTTGATCCTGTCGCTTGTTTCTTTTTTTATATCCAGGGAAGAAAGAAGAAGAAACGCATAATTCAACCTTCAAATGCAATTTTTTTATTGAATTGAAATCGGGAAATTCGCAACATGCTATTCAGCCGTAAAGATTTTACCGACGAAGAATTGATACAATTCTATAAGCAATTGCTTTGGCCCAGGATGATAGAAGAGAAAATGCTGGTATTATTACGCCAGGGCAAAATTTCAAAATGGTTTAGTGGTATTGGCCAGGAAGCCATTTCTGTTGGGGCTACAATGGCCTTGCAGCCCGACGAATGGATCATGCCGCTGCACAGGAACCTTGGCGTTTTTACCACCCGGAATATGCCTTTGCATAAATTATTCAAGCAATGGCAAGGCGCCAAAGACGGATACAGTAAAGGCCGCGAAAGGAGTTTTCATTTTGGCAGTAAGGATTATCATATATGCGGAATGATCTCTCATCTTGGTCCTCAATTGGCTATTGCAGATGGGGTGGCGCTGGCTTATAAACTTCGGGAAGAACAAAAAATTTCTTTGGCATTTACCGGTGAGGGAGGAACCAGTGAAGGTGATTTTCATGAAGCATTAAATGTAGCTGCTGTCTGGGACCTGCCCGTCATTTTTATTATTGAAAATAATGGTTACGGGTTAAGTACACCCGTTAGCGAACAATACCGCTGTGAAAGCCTGGTTGATAAAGCAAGGGGTTATGGCATTGAAGGCGTCAGGATCGATGGCAATAATATTCTTACAGTGTACGAAACAATAAAAGGTGTAAGAGATTTTTGCATTCAAAATAAGAAGCCTTACCTGGTTGAATGTATGACTTTCCGGATGCGCGGCCATGAAGAAGCAAGTGGAACTAAATATGTTGCACCGGAATTATTTACGCAATGGGCTTTAAAAGATCCCGTAAAAAGTCTTGAACAATTTTTACAAAGTATCCAGGTTTTATCGAATGAAGCGATCATCGAAATAAAAGAAACTTTTAAATCAGCCATCGATGCTGAATTGAAAATAGGATTTGATTCTCCACCCATAATGCCGGATGAAGAGGATGAATTAGAAGACGTGTATGCCAAACCAAAAGCATCAAGCCAGGTATCACCGGTACCTATTTTTGATAATTCAATATCACCATTAGATTCAAGGATAAAAACCAAAGATAACCGGTTAATAGATGCTATTAAGGAAGGACTTTACCAGTCCATGCAGCATCATAACAATTTAGTTTTGATGGGTCAGGATATTGCGGAATATGGAGGTGCTTTTAAGATAACAGAAGGTTTTGTACAAGAGTTTGGAAAGGAAAGAATACGTAATACGCCACTTTGTGAAAGTGCCATTGTTGGTGTAGCTCTGGGACTTAGCCTGGAAGGAAATAAGAGCGTAATGGAAATGCAGTTCGCAGATTTTGTAACTGTAGGTTTTAACCAGATCATCAATAACCTGGCAAAAATCCATTATCGCTGGGGCCAAAATGCGGATGTTGTTATACGAATGCCAACTGGTGCTGGTGTGGGTGCAGGACCCTTTCATTCCCAAAGTAATGAAGCCTGGTTTGCGCATACTCCCGGTCTGAAAGTGGTTTATCCCTCTACGCCGATGGATGCAAAAGGATTAATGATCGCCGCGATCAATGATCCCAACCCGGTCATGTATTTTGAGCATAAAGCACTTTACCGTAGCATTAGCGGACCTGTTCCTGTTGATTATTATGAAGTGGAAATTGGCAAAGCAAGGCAGGTAAGAAGTGGGGATGATATCAGCATCATTACTTATGGTGCCGGTGTGCATTGGGCAGAAGATTTTGCTGCCGAACATCCTGAAGTTTCTATTAATATTCTTGATTTACGAACACTGTTACCACTCGATTATGCAGCTATTCGGGAAGCAGTAAAACGAACCGGGAAAGTTTTAATGTTGCATGAGGATACCCTGGTTGGGGGTATTGGGGGTGAAATAAGTGCCTGGATCAATGAGCATTGCTTTGGTATGCTGGATGCCCCTGTCATGCGTTGCGCCTCACTCGATACACCTGTGCCTTTTAATATTGAATTAGAAAAGCAATTTTTAGCGAAGTCAAGATTAAAAGAAGCCATTCAAAAACTGTTACAGTATTAATTTCTTGAAAAATAATGGATTGGAAAATCAGCGTTATGAAAAAAGTGGGAATATTGGTTTTGCTATTTTTTTTATTGTTGCATGGAAATGCGCAGCAAAGAAATTTCAGGCGTACAGTACAGGATATTGAAAAGCTGCTTTTTTCTGCTGATACCGCATTGTTTGATGAAGAGAAGATCAGGTTTGCAAAATTTTACAAGAACGGAAATGTAGAACTTTCCACTTTAAACAGAATAGATACAACCCGTTTTAATCTTCATTTGCTGCATCATATCAAACTGGATGATGACAGTACATACAATCAATATGGGCTGCACTTAAGTGAATCAGCTGTTCAATTGTTCCTGGATCCGGTGACGGAAGAAGTTGGTTTAAATGAAGATGATGAATTGGTAAGTATGGGCAGTATGCTTTCTTTTTTTAGTATTACTTTACGTTCTCCTGCGGAGGCCAGGCAATTAGTGGAAACGTTTATACATCTGCGCGCCGTAACAAAACCCAAAAAATTTGTTTTTATCCGTCAATACTAATCCAGGCTTTTCTTAAAAGCAATGGAAATCCATTTTAATTCTATCCCTCCCCTTGTCTGAACGGGCCTGACATCTGTAAAATAATAACCTTTTAAAATCTTTACAGAATTGGTCTGATCAAGTGTTAACATGGTATATCCATGAATATTTTCCGAAAGGTTTATATCTTTCATAGCTTTATTTAACTGGCCCTGCCATAAATAACATAGAGTAAAATTATCTTCACTGGCTGAGGATGCAATTTCTGCTAATACGCTATCGGACTGGGCTATGGAAGAATATGAACAAACCCGCAATTTTGTTAGTGTTTGCGATACTTCAATAGCAAATTTTTGTGTTCCGCTTCCATCGGCATTTTCAAGTACTCCCTCCCAGCGTCCTCTGATATCCGGGGGAATATTAAGCGTTTTGCCCGCAAACTGCATAAATTTAGTATGCCATAAATAATGGTCAGTAAGCACCCAAAGAATACTTACCGGCGCAATAATATATCCATAGTGTAAAAGCATTTCACCTAGGCCTTTAGGTTCGGCAAGATTAAAAACAAGCAAAACAGTTGAAAATAATATTAAACTTATTAGACCAACATAAACGATCAGTGCATTAATATTAAGCTTATAGGACTTCATGAGTAATTAACTATTTTGGTGTATGTTAAAAATATTGATTTAATTATAAGGAAGCTTCTATAATTGAAAGGTGCCTAGCTTTGATATGTTCCCTTGTATGCTTGTTTGTTTTAGTAAAATAAAAGTGTTGTTTAAAAAAAATTACCTGTACCTGGTTCCAGTCTTTTATGGTTTTTACTTTTCCTCTTTTTTTCAATTCCCGGTATAGACTTTTGCTGATAGTAAAAAAATCATCTCTTCCAAGATAATCAAGGTCGGCATCACAAATTATTCTTTCCAGATGGTTTAGCGGAAGTTGAGGAATTTTGGTAGCCATGATCATCCCACATATCCAATCAATATTTTCTTCAGAAATATCAAATCCCGAAAGGTCCTTTTTTACTATTTCACAGGATGCTTCCTCGTGACCATCATAGGTTACAAGAAATCCACTATCGTGATATAGACTGGCGAGCTTTAATAATTGCAGATCTAATTCATTCGTAATATTTTCTGCACTTGCAATTCTAATTGATTGTTCAAATACATCCATGGTATGACGCACTCCATGGTAGTAAAATTCTTTAGGCAGATTCAAAGTAAGTTTTTGAATAAGTTGTTTTTTTATTGCTTCGAATTTTTCTGGTATAATCATAAAAACAGGCCGGGTTCTTTTATTTATAATTCATTTCCACTGCCCCTGCCCAATTTTCGGGCACGCCATTATGTAAATAGCGACTGGCATTTTCCAGGAAGAAAAGTGCCGTATGATCATCGGGATCCATAACAGATATGTTTTCAAATGAATCAATTGCTTTTGCAAATGAACGGTCAAGATAGCAATGTATACCTTCATGAAACAGATCGAGGGTTTGTAATTTCTTATCAATATATATGTCATCGTTTCCACTAAAACATTCATGTATTCCAAAATGACTTTGCTTTCCCTTTACCTGTACCAATCCAAGATATCGAAGATGGAAATTACTTGAATCATCAATTTGTTTTAATGTTGCATCGCTTAAAATGATACCGGCTTTGTAATATTTTGTCAGGCTTTCTAACCGGGAAGCTGTATTGACTGTGTCAGAAATCGTTGTTGCATCAAGCCGGTCTTTATCGCCGGTAATACCCATTATCAATGGACCTGTATGCATGCCAATTCCAATTTGAATCGGGTATTTATTTTCTTTTGTTCTTTTTTTGTTGAATTGCAATATAGATTCTTTCATTTCTATAGCGGCAGCTAAAGCATCAGATGCGCTTCCGGGGAAAAGTGCCATAATAGCATCACCCAAAAACTGGTTGATAAATCCATTGTGTTTGCGAATAACCGGTCCTAATAATTCATTGTATGAACAAACAAATTCAAAATTTTCTTCGGGTGACATTTGCTCTGAAAGTGTTGTATAATCACGGATATCCGCAAATATAACTGTCACTACTTTTTCAACCTGGTCCCCCAACTTCACATCCGTAATCACATCATGCCCTAATGAATGAATAAATTCAAATGGAACAAATTTTCCGGCTACCTCATAAATTTTGCGCATGGCTTCTTCTTTCTCCTTGGCCTCTTTAATATTTTTTTCATACAATAATGAACTTTCAATAGCTGAAGAAGATTGCAATGCCAGCGTGGTTAAAAATTTTAAATCAGCTGCTGTATAATGATTGGATTCGGTACTAATTAGAATAACAGCTCCCATTATGCGATGATTAACTTTCAATGCTGAATAAATAAGAGATTGTACGTCCGGTTGAATGATACCGGCTTTTTTTAATGGAGACAACTCACTTAAAATATCCGTTTGACCGTTTAAACCGATACTCAACATCAATTCCGCATTTGTGCTTATATTTTTTGTATTAAATAATTCCTCGCCAGAAATTGCAGGAAATGTCAATTGTTTATTTTGCGGATCCCACAAAACGACCATGCCGTTATTTGACCTTGTTAGACGAAGGGCTTCATCAAGCGTTATTTGTGCAATTGATGCAGCACCAATTGCCTGGGCCAGTTTATCTGAAAAATTAAATACCATATTCACTTCCTGGTACAACAGTAAAACTTCACTGCCTAATCTTTTCTGATCATTTTCTTTCTTTACCAATAAATTCAGCAAGGATGCAATGTGTGCGGATTTTTCATCACCCTTGACCCAGCCCAGCAATTCATCGTCCAATTGAATTGGAAAAGAATGTATTTGGGTTGCAGATGGGACACCAAAAACTAATTGCGACTTTGAATCTTCAACAATGATGTCAGTTTGCAATACATCTATCAACGAAAGGATAAAGGCGGCGCTTTCATTTTTTTTCGCAAAAATATTTTTGAGATTTACTTTCGACATAAGGTTTGGTTAAATAAAGAAAGCACTAATGCAGGTTCAACACTTCCCGAGCTTTGTTTAATAATGTTTCGGGATCAAATGGTTTGGTCATATAGATGTCAGCACCAACTTCCTGGCCTTTTTGCCGATCCAGCTCCTGCCCTTTTGCGGTTAATAAAACAATATAAATGTTTTTCAATCCAAGGTCTTGTTTTACTCGTTTACAGACTTCCATACCGTTCATTTTTGGCATCATTACATCCAGAAAAACAAGGCTTGGGTTTTCCTTTTGAATAAGGTCTAAGGCGTCTTCACCATTTTCTGCCATAAAAAAAGTGACGCCTTCATCTTCCAGTTCTTCCAAAGTTTGTTCAATTAAAATGCGGATATGCGCCTCGTCGTCTACTATTAAAAGTTTTTGTTCCATATTCTTTATTATGTTTTTTTATAAGGGTAGTTGTTTACTGATATACCAGGAAGACAACATTTTCAAGTCCCATTTCAAATCTTAATGTTTGTACTATTTCCTGTTTGCCCGATAATAATGAATTGATAATAATGATATCAGGTTGTGCTGCAATGGCTTTCTGCACCAATTCTTTTTCATTCGATTCTACTACCAGGTATCCTTTGGTTTTCAGCACATCCGTCAAGGTATTAACTGTTCCCATATCCTCATCAACCACCATTACTTTTTTCTTCGATTTACCCTGCTCCAGCAAAGTACCTACTTCTGCAAACAATTGGGCAGTATCTATGGGTTTGGTTAAATACCGGTCAACACCAATCCTGAATCCTCTTGCTTTATCCTGCACTATTGATAAAACAATAATGGGAATATCCATTGTTAAAGGATCGTTTTTAAGGATTGCGGCCAAATCAAATCCATTTAACTCCGGCATCATGATATCGAGTAAAATAAGATCGGGGCGATTTTTTCGTATGCTTTCCAGGGCTTCTTTTCCATTGGATGCTTCTTCGACTAAATAGCCCGCGTCATTCAGTTCCTGGTGCAACAGGGACCTGATGGATTCTTCATCGTCAACAACCAGGATGGTTGCATGCTTGCCATTAGTTTTTATTTTGGAAAACAATACCTGCTCATTCAATTGCTTTATCAAAGCATCCAGGTGCATCGGTTTTGAACTTGCGGCTTTTATTTTTTTAAAGGGTATGGCAAATGAGAATGTACTTCCTTTGCCAACTTCACTTTCCAGCCAGATACGTCCGCCATGGTGATCAATAATTTCTTTACAAATAGGTAAGCCTAAGCCAGTACCCTTAGGCTTGTCCGTTAAAGTATCCCCACCAACCTGTTTAAATTGTTCGAATACGGCATTGAAATCTTCGGGTGCAATACCAATTCCGGTATCTGTTACACTAAAGACAATCTCATTTTCTTTTTTGTAAAGTTTACAGGTTACAGAACCCTTGTCAGTAAATTTTACAGAGTTTGAAATAAGGTTTATAATAACCTGGATCAGTTTGTCCTTATCACCTTCAATGGAGGGCAGATTTTTTTCAATATCTTTCTCCAGCCCAATGGGTTTTTGATCAAATAAAGAAGCTGTTGCAGCGATGGCTCTTTCCGTAACTTCAAATAAAGAAACACTTTCATTGTTCCATTCCATTTTACCTGCTTCTATTTTAGCCAGATCTAATACATCATTTATAAGATGCGTTAATCTTTCGCCTTCTGAAATTACTACCTGCAGATTTTCAGATACCTGGTTGATGGCTTTGGTTGTTTTTGCATCTTTTTGATCTACCAATGGAAATATTTTTTCATCCAGTCTTTTGCGGATGATTTTTGTAAATCCTAGAACAGAAGTTAATGGCGTTCTCAATTCATGACTCACTGTTGAAAGAAATGCACTCTTTGCTTCGTTGGCTTTTTCCGCTACTTTACTGGCAGCTTCTGCTTCCATTTTTGATTGTTGTACTTCTTCAAAAAGTTTTGCATTTCGCAATGCTACACCAACGGATGCTGCAATAGTTGACAATAAACGCTGATCACTTTCATTAAAACGGTTCTCCTGTTCGGTACTTTGGACACTCAATACACCGATAATTTCTTCACCCACTGGTATGGGCACTCCAAGATAAGAGGAAGCAGGAATGCCTACCGCTCCAACTCCCAACTGCTGGCTTAATTCATTTACATCTTTATTGATCAGTAACGCTTGCCCGGTTAGAATAATTTTGGAAGTAAGTCCTTCACCCAATGGCATGGGCGCCATGTTATCACCAAATTGGTAAGGGAAATAAATAGTATTGGTTGATTGTTCAACTACTGCCAGGTAAACTATATTGGCGCTAAAAAGATCACGCAACTGATCGCCCACCAGTTTAATTAATTCCTGAGGATCTAACATAGAAGCCAGTGCCTTGCTGATACTATTTACAGTGGTCAGCTCTGATGCCCTTTGTTTGGCTTCTGCTAATAAATGAGCAGTCTCATCGAATAAGCGTGCATTTTCCAGCGCAACGCTCATACTGTTGGTAAGCGTTGTGAGTAACCGCAGATCTGCTTCACTAAAAGCATTTTCTTTTTCTACATTCTGCAAGCTCACTGAACCCCTAACCACATCACCCACAATCATGGGGACAAATACGGCAGATTTCGGAGGTAATCCTTTTGTAACACCAGTTCCTCCATGTTCTTTGGCAATGTCTAAATAGTTTTCGTTAATAATTAGAGATTGTTTTGTTTTAATTAGAAGCTGGTTTGCCCAATTAAAAGGACGCGGCTTGCTATATAAACGTTCTCCTTTTTCTATAACAAATTGCCATTCTTCATTTCCAGCTTTATGATTAAAAGTCCTGATCAATACAGTTTGAGTATCAAATAATTCGCAAATGCGGTTTCCAACCAATTCATAAATGGCTTTCATATCCATTTCTCGAACCAGTCCTTCCTGAACACTATTAATTACTGCTAATTCAGCTTTGTGTTGCTCTGTTTCTTTCAGCAGGTGCGTGGTTTCATCAAATAGCCGAGCATTTTCCAATGCCACACTCATGCTGTTGGTAATGGTGGTTAACAGGCGCATGTCTGATTCACTGAACGCATTTTCCATTTCCACATTCTGCAGACTCACAGAACCTCTTACTACATCACCAACAATCATAGGAACAAACACCCCGGATTTAGGTGGTAAGCCCATTGAAACGCCCGAGCCGCCATATTTCGTGGATGTTTCCAGGTAATTTTCATTGATGATGACAGGCTTACGATTTTCAATCAGGTGTTTATTAGCCCATATTAAAGGGCGTGGCTCACTGTAATGCCTTTCTCCTTTTTCGATAACATAACGCCAATGCTCAAGTTCATTTTCATGGTCAAAAGTCCTGATTAAAACAGTTTGTGTATTAAACAAGTTGCACAATCTTTCACCAACCAGTTCGTAAATAGCATTGATATCCATTTCTCTAACCAGGCCATCCTGCACACTATTTATCACAGCAAGTTCGGCAGTACGTTGTTCCGTTTCTTTTAACAAGTGTGTGGTTTCATCAAAGAGGCGGGCATTTTCCAGCGCCACACTCATACTGTTACATAATGTAGTTAATAAGCGAAGGTCTGAATCTGTAAATGCATCTTCTTTGTCTACATTTTGCAGGCTGATGGATCCTTTAACTACATCGCCTACGATCATAGGAACAAAAACAGCGGATTTAGGTGGCTGACCTTTTGTAACGCCCGTTCCTCCATACTTCCTGGAAATTTCCTCGTAATTCTCATTAATGAGAAGGGATTGTTTTGTTTTTACAAGAAGTTTATTTGCCCAGATTAAAGGCCTTGGCTCAACCTGCATACGTTCACCTTTTTCAATGGCATATTGAAAATCTTCCATCATGGTTTTTTGATCGAAAGTGCGGATAACCAATGTTTGGGTATCAGGAAACAACATGCACAAACGATCACCTACCAGGTTATAGATAGCCTGCATATCCAGTTCACGAGCCAGGCCATCCTGGACACCATTAATCACCGCGAGTTCAGCAGTCCTTTGCTCGGTCTCTTTTAATAAGCGGTTTGTTTCATCAAAGAGTCTTGCATTTTCCAAAGCAACGCTCATACTATTGGCAAGTGTTTCAAGTAAGCGGATATCAGAATCGCTGAAAGCATCTTCTTTGTCAACATTTTGCAGACTGATATAACTGGTAATTTTATTGCCAATAATCAATGGGACAAATGCGCCGGATTGCATCGGTTTTGTTCCTGCTACCGTTTTATTTCCAAACCAAACAAAAGATTCTCCAGCATTATTTATAACCACTTTTTGTTTTGTCTGTACCAGGTGTTTTCTTAATTTATCAAATGGCCGGGATTCAGGATAAAATCTATTTCCATGTTCAATAGTATAATTGAAAGTTTCCACTTTACTTTCCAGGTCAAGGTTCGCAATGATAATAGCCTGTGCATTTACAAATAGCTGACCGATCCTTTCACCTACCAGGTCATAGATGGCCTGCATATCCAGTTCTTTTGCCAGACCTTCCTGCACACTGTTGATAACGGCGAGTTCTGCCGTTCTTTGTTCGGTTTCTTTCAATAAGCGATTGGTTTCATCAAATAAGCGTGCATTCTCTAATGCAACGCTCATGCTGTTGGATAAAGTTTCCAATAAGCGTACGTCTGATTCACTGAATGCATTTTCTTCATCCACATTTTGCAGGCTTACATAACTGGTTATCTTATCACCAATGATCAATGGTACATAAACAGCCGATTGAGGAAGTTCTGTTCCAGGGGCCACTTTCATTCCAAAATTGGAAAAGGCTTCTTCAAAGTTTTTATTGATAACAATCTTTTGCCTGGTTCGGATCAGGTGCTGGCGCAATTTATCAAGTGGCCGGGGCTGTAACTGAAAACGCTTTCCGTTTTCCATAGCATATTTAAAATGTTCCAGACCTTTTTCGGGGTCAAGGTTTGCAATAATAACTCCTTGTGCTTTGAACAGGTCGCGGATTCGATCACCCACTAAATCATATATAGATTGAATATCCAATTCGTGTGCAAGGCCCTCCTGCACGCTATTGATCACCGCCAGTTCCGCGGTTCTTTGTTCGGTTTCTTTTAACAGCCGGCTGGTTTCATCAAAAAGTCTTGCATTCTCCAAAGCTACACTCATGCTATTGGCTAACGTTGTAAGTAGCTTGACATCAGATTCGGGAAAGGCATGTTCTTTATCTACGTTTTGTAAACTGATAATTCCGGTAAGATCGCCGCCGGCAATGAGCGGCACTAAAACAATTGATTTAGGTTTTTCCCCGATCATTATTTCATTGTTGAATTCAACAGCCATTTCATCTGCATGATCATTGATGACCAATGTTTGCCGGGTATGAATTACATGTTTCCGAAAGCCTTTGGGAGCTCTTGGGCCCAGTAATGTGCGGTCTCCTTTTTCGTATGAATATTGATCTTCTACCAGGTTTTTAACGGGATCATAGGTAACAATGTCAATGACCTGGGCATTGAATATTTCTCTTATTTTTTCTCCTACTAATTCATAAATGCCTTGTATATCCATTTTTGCAACCAGGCTTTCCTGCACACTATTGATAACAGCCAATTCCGCATTGCGTTGTTCGGTTTCTTTAAGGAGGCGGTTGGTTTCATCAAACAGACGTGCATTTTCTAAAGCAACACTCATACTGTTTGCAAGGGTAGTCAAAAGGCTGATATCTGAATCAGAAAAAGCATCTTCCTTATCCAGGTTTTGTAAACTGATAATGCCGGTTAAATTGTTACCTGATTTCATCGGGACTAGGACGATCGATTTTGGATGATCTCCGATCAGAACCGTATTATTATAGGTAATACTTTTTTCCTCATAATCTTTATTGATAATAATTAGTTGGCCGGTTTCTATTAAATGTTTGCGAAATCCTTTTGGTTTTCTAGGACCCAATATAGTGGTGTCACCCTTTTCGTAGGCATAACGATCTTCAATAAGATCCGTTCTCTTATCGTAAGTGACAATATCTATGACTTGTGCATTGAAAATTTCGCGGATCTTTTCACCTACCAATTCATAAATGGCCTGGATGTCCAGTTCGCGGGCCAGTCCTTCCTGCACGCTGTTAATCACCCCTAATTCTGCAGTGCGTTGTTCGGTTTGTTTTAGCAGGTTTGTAGTTTCATCAAACAGGCGTGCACTTTCCAATGCCACACTCATACTATTGGCCAGTGTGGTTAACAAACTGATATCCGAATCGGTAAATGCATTTTCATAATCCAAATTTTGCAGGCTTATGATCCCTGCCACTTTTCCACTGGAAGTTAGTGGAAAAAATACCTGTGATTTAGCCATGTCCCCAATCAATAATTCATTACCATACTGAACGCTTGCTTCTTCTACACCTTCATTATGCAAAAGCATTTCGCCTGTTTCAATCACATGTTTACGAAAGCCTTTGGGTTCCCTGGGTCCCAGCATAGAACGGTCACCTTTTTCATAGGCATAGCGGTCTTCAATCAGGTTTGATTTTCTTTCGTATGTTACAATATCAATGACCTGTGCATTGAAGATCTCCCGCATTTTTTCTCCTACCAATTCATAAATACCCTGAATATCCATTTCACGGGCAAGCCCTTCCTGTACACTATTGATGACGGCCAGTTCAGCGGTTCTTTGTTCGGTTTGTTTTAAGAGGCTGATAGTTTCATTGAAGTGACGTGCACTTTCCAGTGCCACGCTCATACTATTGGCCAGTGTAGTTAAGAGGTTTATATCCGGTTCAGAAAATGCATTTTCTTCATCCACATTCTGCAAACTGATGACGCCATTAACCGACCCGCTGGCAATCATTGGAACCAGTACCAGTGATTTGGCTGCTTCGCCAACGACAACCGTATTATCATAAGTAGAACGTTTCCCTTCAACATCTTTATTAATTACCAGGGGCTGGGCTGTTTTTATCACATGTTCTCTAAAGCCTTTCGGTTCCCTGGGACCTACTAATGATCTGTCTCCTTTCTCAAAAGAATATCGGTCTTCGATGAGGTTTGTTTTTTTATCGTAGGTTACAATATCAATAACCTGTGCATTGAAGATCTCCCGCATTTTTTCACCCACCAGGTTATAAATGGCCTTGATATCCAGTTCACGGGCAAGCCCTTCCTGTACGCTGTTTATTACAGCGAGTTCTGCGGTTCTTTGTTCGGTTTGTTTTAAGAGGCTGTTGGTTTCATCAAACAGCCTTGCATTCTCCAGCGCTACACTCATGCTGTTAGCAAGCGTGGTCATCAGACTTACATCCGAATCGGAAAAAGCATGTTCTTTATCAAGATCCTGTAAACTGATAATGCCTTTCACTTCGCCTCCGGAGATCAGGGGTACAAAAAGTACAGACTTTGATTCTTCCCCCAGCAGCACTTTATTATCATATTCAAGCATTCTGTTTTTTATATCCTCATTTATTACTTGTCCTTGGCGGGATTCAATCACGTATTTTCTAAATCCCTGTGGTTCTCTGGGTCCCAGCAGTGACCTGTCCCCCTTTTCAAAGGAATAGCGATCCTCTATCAGGTTTGTTCTTTTATCATAAGTAGCAATGTCAATGACCTGGGCGCTGAATATTTCCCTCATTTTTTCACCAACCAATTCATAAATGGCCTGGATATCGAGTTCACGTGCTAGTCCTTCCTGTACGCTGTTGATTACAGCCAGTTCAGCGGTACGTTGTTCGGTTTGCTTCAGTAAACTATTTGTTTCGTCAAACAACCTGGCATTTTCCAGTGCTACACTCATACTATTAGCCAGTGTAGTTAGCAGGTTTACATCATTCTCCGAAAAAGCATGTTCTTTATCAAGATCCTGGAGACTGATCATCCCTTTTACTTCATTGCCTGATTTTAACGGAACAAATACCACGGATTTTGGTAAAGACCCATGAATAACTGCACTCTTAAACTGCTGACTTCTTTCTTCCAGGTCCTCATTTATTAATAATAATTGCCCGGTTTTAATAACCAGTTCCCTGAAGCCGGCAGGCTCCCAGGTGCCTACCAGGGTGCGATCGCCTTTTTCATAAGCATACCGATCTTCTAATAAATTAGTTTCAGCATCGTAGGTAACAATATCAATGATCTGTGCATTAAAAATATGGCGGATCTTTTCACCCACTAATTCATAAATAGACTGGATATCCATCTTTTTGGCCAGGCCATTCTGCACGCTGTTAATTACCGCGAGTTCTTCCGTACGCTGGTCAAGTTGGGCTGATTTTTCTGCAAGCGCAAGTTTAAGGTCTGCAATCCGATCTTCGTAGTTACTCATGGCAGTATGTACAATTATTATTGAAAACAATAAGGCTTTTCTGGTCAGAATGGAAATTAAATATGTCTTCGTGTATGAACCTGAGGAGTAAGGATAATAGTCAAAAATTTGATCCTAAATATAAGGCATTCCATGTTTATAAGATAGGTATATTTCGCATAACATATTCATGAAACAAAGGCCTGTTATCCAAAAACAAACTAGAATAACATCTTTGTTTTTTATAAAAAAGTTTACATTTAATAAAATTCTCCCTCTTAAAGCAGGTACCCCGAATACCATATTAAATTTAAAAAATTAATTCAATGGTAAATCAATTGGGTGTTGATTCACTTGCTGAACCTACCCCTAACACCGAACGGATAGTAATTCTGGACAGTCTTAGAGGCATTGCTATTCTGGGTATATTATTAATGAATATTCCGGGGTTTGCATTGCCGGATCCTGTTTATCACGATCCCTCCGTACTCAATGAAGCAGGAGTTAATTATAAAACCTGGTATTTTATTGAATGGTCTTTGGAAGGAAGCCAACGTGCACTTTTTTCCATGCTGTTTGGTGCGGGTGTAATTTTATTTCTTACCAGGCAGCAAAAACGAGTAAGTGGAATAAAGGCTGCTGAATACTTTTTCAGAAGACAATTGTGGTTATTGGTATTCGGCCTTATAAATGCATTTGTATTGCTTTGGTTCTGGGATATCCTGTTTCAATATGCACTATGCGGTATGATCCTTTTTGCTTTTCACAGACTTTCTCCTAAATCATTATTAATTGCGGCTTTTATTTGTCTTGTGTTTCAGACGGTTAGGGAGAATCGTGATTTTTATATGGATAAGCGCACCATTGCACGGGGTGAGGCTATAGCAAAACTAGATACTACCACTGTAAAATTAACAGACCTGCAAAAGGAAAGGCTTGGTGCAATGACAACTTATAAAGAGAAATCAAGCATTGATGGTAAACTAAAGGAAATGAATAATAGCAAGATGATGATGACGGGCAGTTATGCCAATCTGTATGAGTATCAAAGCGAACGGAGTTTCCGATCTGAGGTGAACTTTACTTATTTTGGCATTTGGGATATTCTATTATTCATGTTTATTGGCATGGCTTTTTTTAAAAATGGGCTGTTGACCGGCGGCGGTTCTCTAAAAATTTATGCTGGAATGATGTTGATCGGCTTAGGACTGGGGCTCACTATATCTTATTTCAGGCTTCAACCCATGATCAACTACCAGTTTAATTATTTTGACTATGTTAAGAATGTTCAGTTTGAGTATTATGAACTTTCAAGAAGCATAAGAGCCATGGGAATTTTTGGTCTTATCATGGTAATGTATAAATCCGGATGGTTTAACTGGCTATTTAAAATTTTTCAACCTGTAGGTCAAATGGCATTTACAAACTACCTGGGACAATCTATTATCTGCGGGCTATTTTTTTATGGTATTGGATTCGGCATGTTTGGGAAGTTGGAAAGACATGAAATGTATTATGTAGTTGCTGCAGTATGGGTTCTGCAGATTGTTTACAGCCATATCTGGTTAAGAAATTTCCGTTTTGGACCGCTTGAATGGTTGTGGCGTAGTTTAACCTACTGGAAAAAACAACCCATTGCAATAACAAAAGAAACAGATACTATTATTTTAAAAGTTCCTGCAGGTGATTTTATTATTACGGAAGACAAACAAACAATTGAATGAAAAGCGGATAAACATTTGTTAACCATAATTTTTTTTTATGTCAACTACGATGCTTGAAAAAACTCCATCAGCTACCACCTTGAAAAACATGGAGGCTTATTTTAAAACGCATGATGTGCAATATATAGCGGAAGATGCCGTGTTTATTAACCTGGGTACAGGAGAGAGAACTCAGGGCCGAAAAGCAATTGGAGAAATGCTCTATTACATTTATCATGTAGCTTTTGATGCAAAAGCCGAAGTGACCCATTCGCTCATTACCGAAGAAAAAGCAGTATTGGAAGGTTTTTTTGTGGGCAAACATATCAATGAATTTGCAGGCATACCGGCCACCCAAAAAGATGTTCGGGTGCCCCTATGCGTTAGTTATAATTTGAAAGAGTCATTGATCACAGAAGCCAGAATCTATATGTTGGGCGATGTTATGTTTAAACAATTACAATAAAATAAAAATTACTCTGTTGTATTTGCCGGTTGCACCCAGGCGGAACCACGAAGAACAGTTCCGCCGCGGGCGCCTGTATGTTTTTCATCTTCCACGGTTATTATACCATTCACCAGCACATATTTAAAACCCCTGGAGTAAGCATGCGGTTTATCAAAAGTGGCCAGGTCCGTAACCGTTTTTTCATCAAAGATCACGATGTCTGCAGCCATTCCTTCTTTTAATAATCCGCGATCGGTTAATCCAAATTTTTGAGCAGCTAATGAGCTCATTCGTCTGATGGCTTCTTCCAGACCTATTACTTTTTCATCGCGGACATATTTCCCCAGCACCCTGGCATTGGTTCCATAACCCCGCGGATGCGGCATACCTTTTCCAGGCTGTGGTACACCGGCATCGGCACCAAACATGGAAAAAGGATATTGCATGATGTATTTCACATCCTTTTCATTCATGCTATGGTAAACCATTTGAGCACCTCCTTTTTCAATCATATCCATAATGGTTTCCGCTTCAAAATGAGCTTTACTCTTTCGGCCCATTAATTTATTGATCTCCGATATATTTTTCCCGTTAAAAGTTGAATCGGGCTGGTAACTGGCTACCACCGCATAGCTGTAATTTTTGAAACCATATCGATCCAATTGTTTCAGCATATCCTTTTTTATTTGTTTGCGGATTGATGGATTGTGCAACCTGGCTCTCAATGAATCATTACCAGCGGCAAATGCCCAGTCAGGAAGCCTTACACCCAGGTTTGTACTGCTTGCCGTATAAGGGTATTGATCAATCGTTACATCCCAGCCTTCGCTGCGTGCTTTTTCTATCATACCAATAGTGGTTGATGAATTTCCCCAATTCACTTTACCGCCAATTTTAAAATGTGAGATCTGAACAGGGATGTTTGCCGAACGACCAATATGAAGTGCTTCTTCAATTGCCGGTACTACTTCATTTTCTTCATTGCGGATATGCGATGCATAAATACCATTGTGTTGCGCAGCAGCTTTGGCAAGTCCAACCACTTCTTCCGTTTCGGCAAAAGTGCCGGGAATATAGATCAACCCGGTTGATAAACCCAGTGCACCATCCTTCATGGCCTGGGTTACCAAAGCCTCCATTTGAGCCTGCTCTGCAGGAGTAGGTTTTCGATCATCTTCATTCATTACTTGCTCACGAATGGTGTTGTGGCCTATCAGCGTACTCACGTTAATCGATGAGTGAACACTGTCTACCCTGTAATAAAATCTTTTTATATCCGCAGCTGAACCGCCGCAATTACCTGTAATAACCGTTGTAACACCATCATAAATATAATTCGCTGCTTCCGGTGTTGTAATGATGCCGCCTTCAATATGCCCGTGAACATCAATAAAACCTGGTGCAACAACCAAGCCTTTTGCATCAATCGTCTTGTTCGAAGTGAGGGAAAGATTTTTTCCCATCTTAATGATTTTGCCATTTTTTACAGCTACATCAGCATAATACCAGGAATTACCAGTACCATCTATTACCCGCCCATTTTTAATCAGAATATCTGCATCTGTTTGGGCGGAAGAATAAATTGAAAGGAATAAAGCCAGGAAAAGAGAAAAGGTTTTCATTTGTTTATTATTATTTTTTTTATTCAAATAAAAGTTATCAATAATCAACCTGCCTGCTGCAAAGTATTTCAAAGTTTATTTCAACTGTTTATTTTGATGAAAATGCAGGATTAAATATAAGTGATGTGAATTCATTTATCATTTGATCAAGTCCGGGGTATGCATTGTTGCTTAAAAGGATGATTGTTTTTTCTGCATCTAAATAACGTACGATTTGCGTTTTATACCCTGGATTATCTCCTGTATGCCTGACCGCTTTTCCATGTTTTGAATCTGCATCTATCATCCAGCCAAATCCATAATAACTTTGTTCTTTATTTATTAGTGTCATTGGTTGATATGCAGCGTTCAGCGTGCTTTGCTTTACAAGTCTTTCCGATTTTAAAGTCCGGTCCCACTTCAACAAATCTTCTGCAGTTGAACTAACTCTCCCCGGACCTTTTCGATTGCCCAACCAAATGGTATAGTCAGATGAGGGATCAGCATCGGCTCTTTTGAATGATTGATCTTCAACATTCCAGAGGTGACCAACTGTGAAATTTTTCGTAGCCGCTTTTTGCCGGGGAGTCCGGATATTCGTGCTTTTCATTTTCAGGGGTTTAAATATCCATTTTCGGCTAAGTTTAATAAAATCTTTACCGCTTGCTTTTTCGGCTATGCTTGCCAGTAATACGTATCCTGTATTGCTGTAGTTATATTGGGTGCCCGGTTCAAATAGTTTTGGTGGAGCATATTTATTCAGATAAAGGAGGATATCCGGGTTGCCGGCTACTTTTGATTTATCCCAATGTGTATCCATAATTTCCTGGTAATCGGGTAAGCCACTGGTATGCGTAAGTAAATGCCTGATCGTAATGCCCTTGTATGGAATATCCAGGTATTTTTCTATCAGGTCATCGTAGTTTAATTCACCTTTTTCCTGTAGCATCATGATGATCATGGCCGTAAATTGTTTAGAAACGGACGCCATTTCAAAAACATCAGTAACCTGTAAAGGTTTTTGTTTTGTGTAATCGCTATAGCCAAACGCCTTATGATAAACAGGCTCTCCTTTTTCTGCCACCAGGACAACGCCGCTAAATGCACTGTGGTTATTCGTGATACTATCAAAGGATGCGGTTGCATGTATTTGTGCAAATACAATCGTAGGCAACAATAATAATAGAGCTAATGTTTTCATTTTATAATAATAAATTGTATTCCAGTATGATTATTTAATCTCCGGGATGATAGGTTTTCTCAGCGTTTTTTAATACATCATCTTTATAAAAGAGAACATCTTTAAATTTTCCTTGCGTATACATCAAAGCCTGGTCATTAAAATGAGGTGATTGGGGATCGCCGCTTTGTCCACCTGCTAATAATGATTTTGCTTTAATCTTTTTGCCAAATTCAACGGCACAAATAAAACTGTTACCATTAACACCATAACGTTTTTTTGTTCCCGGAAAATATCGACTGCTATAAGATGGCAGCATCCCCCACGTGGAAGATGCAAATCCAACCGGCAGGCTTGGTTGTGCATCGTCATATTTTAAATTCACATCGCCTGATATTCTTTGAAAACGATTGATCTCACCCCAGGCAGTATTCCATTTTCCATACTTATTCTTTAAATCCTTTAAAACTTCCTTGAGTGGATTTAGCAGTTGCGCTGGACTGGCATCGAATATATAATTGGCGGTTTTTTCAACCTGGTCATTTCCGGGTGATGCATAAATAGCAGGTAATAATTTTTGTCCCCACTCAATGGCCAACGTAGTGGCAACTGATTGCTCGCCACTTTTATAATTCCATTGCTTTAATATATCTATGGCTTTGGATAAATCATTAATGGAATTTTTTTGTTGATCACTATTTTTAGCAGCAATGATCAGAGTAGGGATCAACATTTCAAAAGCGGCTAATTTTAGATCATAGCCTGCAGCAATCACTTTATCAAGGGTGTAGTCTTTATTATTACTTAAAACCTCCACCGCATTAATGCCTCTGAAATTTTCACCATCTGGCGCCATGTAGGCAGGGTAGTTTTCTTTTTTGGGGCTAAAAGATCCGGCAGCAGTGAAGGGCGTTGAATTACAATTTTGTATCCATCCGTTTTCAGGATTATAAATATGAACAGATTCTTTTACCGGGTGTAAGCCTTTCCATTCCGTGGCGGCAATAGAACCATCAACGGGTTTTGACCAATCGAATGTTGTGTCCCTCACTGGTATGAAGTTTCCATGCCAATAAGCGATATTGCCTTCTGCATCTGCATATACCGTGTTGTTGGAAGTGTTTACCAACAGATCCATTACTTTTTTAAATTCATCAAAACTGTTTGCTTTGGTGCGTTGCCAGCTTTGTACCAGACCATTCATATCCCGGTTATTGGCTTTTACACTGATCCAGTCACCATTGCGTTTAGCCATAATGGGTCCATGATGTGTAAATAATGTATTAATGTTTTTAGTATGAAAATCATTCCCGTTTTTATATTTCAGGCTGATTTTTTTATTTGTAACTGGTTTTTGCTGGTTATTATACAGGTATGTGTAACCGTTAGCTGCCTTACTGATTTTTTCTGCATAAGCATCGGAAATGTCAGTAGCGCTCGATGTATGCATCCATCCCAGTTTTTCATTAAATCCCTGGTAAATAAAAAACTGTCCCCAGGTTACAGCCCCATAGGCATTTAAACCTTCTTCACTAACCATGTGCACCTCGGGCCGAAAATAAAATGTTACGTGCGGGTTAATGTATAAAATTGAATTTCCGGATGCTGTGATCTTTGGTGAAAACGCAAAACCATTTGATCCCGTTAAAACTTCTTCATCTTTTTGTTTGGGTAAAGCTTTTGAAAATTCATCACCTGTATAAAATTTTTTTAATTCAGCTACGCTTACATCTGCAGTGCTGATAGCGCCGATACTGCCATCGGTCCACAGTAATGGATACCACGGTTCGAAGCGGGAAAGCAGCGCAGGTTTTGTTTGTGGATTTTGATGCAGGTAATAATTTATACCGTCGGCAAAAGCTATCAGTAATTTTTTTAACCATGCCGGCGCTTTATCATAATCGGTCATAGCATCGGTAGAATCAATGACCAGGCGTATCATCAAGTCGTTGTAAATATCTTTTTCGCCGTTTACTTCGGCCAGGCGTCCCAACTTTTCAATATAATTCATCTCTACTCTTTTAAAATCATCTTCGCACTGGGCATAGAGTAAGCCAAAAACTGCATCCGCATCAGTTTTACCATAGATATGCGGGATGCCGAAATTATCCCGGATGATCGTAACCTGTTTAGCCTGATTTTCCCAGCGATTTATATCTTGTTGGGAGTATGTTTGGGACAGTAGTTGAAATGGAAATAATAAAAACAGTAAAATAAATCTCATCACCAAATTTATATATTAATTCCATGCAATTATGGACAAGCTTATTACACAGGAACGGTGATTAAATCCAGGTGCATATTTATTTTGATGGAAGAATTTTAATCTGTCAACTTTTTGTAGTTGCTTTTGCTGGTTCTTTTAAAAGGCTTATAGCTGTTTCCTTTCCTTTAATGGAAAGAAGTTTATTTGGTGCCGATTCAAGTGATTTTTCGAACTGTAATAAAGCTTCTTTTGGCCTGTTCATATTTAATAACCATTCACCATACATTTCATAAGAGGGTTTTACCACATTGGGCGGACCATATGCATAAGTACTGGATGTTTCCATCGTTGTGGCTTGTATCAGATATTTTTCTGTTGTTACTGCATCTTTTTTCATCCAGGCCTGCATAGCTTTTAATTGCAGTTCCATTACTTCCGTTTTTTGCAGGTCTGATATAGTTGGCATGCTGCGATTGATGCTGCCGCAAACACGAATTCCATTACCATTGGTTTTTTCTTTTTCTATCAATCGTTCTCCTGCCATTTGCCGGATAATTTTATCCAATTCTTTTTCATTTTTTTGATGGTATGCAGCCATGCCATTTACAAAATGATTTCTGGAGCGGGTCAGAATATTTAAATCCTTTTCATTAAATGAAATCATGGTTATTGAAGTGTCGTAGTCATTGGTTTCAGCCAGATATGTTGTTTTCAGAAATATCATGTGTGCCCTGGCTGCAGTACTGGGTAATTCATTGCAAAATTTTTGCATGCTATCAACCATTTTTCTTGCCATATCTGCATTGCCTTGTTGCAGGTAGCCATATTGTAACCAATAATATGAGTGATAGCCCAGTGCGTCATTATTTAATTTTTTACGTTCTTTCCTCGCTTTCTCCGCAGCCCATGAAACAATATTGCTGCTTACAACCTTATCCCACATACCTAAGGCCAGATATGTATGCGTGGGCATGTGAAGTGCATGGCCGGCATCAGGAGCAACTTTCGCATATTTATCAGCGGTAGTTAAAGCCAATGTAGCGTGAGTAGGGTTATCGTAGGCATGAATAATATAATGTAAGGCTCCCGGGTGCAAGGGATTTCTTTCAATTACCTCTTTAGCAATGTCTGCAGCCTGTTCAAAAATTTTGGTCTGCATGCCGTCAACTGCCCTGCCAATCAGTGATAAACTGTAAAATGATGCTACTTCGTTATTTCCGGGGTATTTATGGTAAAGTGTTTCCATAAAGGCAGCATAAAGACTGTCTCTTGTTGTTTTATTTCCCGTGCCATAGAGGATATTAACGCCTCTTATAAAATCTTTTTCCAAATCAGTTTTTGCCAGGTCAATTCTTTCATCCGGAATCGCAGCCAATTGATTTAAAACCGCGTTTCCTTTTTCAAAATCCTGTTCACGCCATAAAGGATGATTGTAAGTCATGGCTTCTCCCCAATATGCCATTACGAATCCAGGGTCAATTTTCTGAGCCTGTTGAAATGCTTCTGCAGCATCTTCATATTCAAAACTATGTAAGTACAATAAACCTTGTTTAAATGCAGGCTGTGCGGATGCTTGCCCGGTAACTTCAAAATTTATTTCACCCAATTGTACTGAAGATTGATTTTTGGAAATACAACTAACCAAAAGGACAATGGCCAGGATAAAATGGAAAAATTTTGCAAATTGCATGGTGTTAAGTTTAGCAATCTAAATTACTTTATTCCCGGGAACTGCAATCTCCTAATAGTAATTTTCACTCGCTCTTTTCACCAACAAACCAATGTTCTTTATTTTTAAACAAAACATTAAAGGTTGTAAGAGTTCCATAAATGCGTGTTATATATTGCTGCAGGTTTACTTTTTCTTCATCACTGAGACCCTTATGCGCATTAAGCTGTTGTTCCAGTACCCTGAGTCTGTCACGGGCCATTACCAGTTTATGAAAGAATACATCAATGGGGATCTCTTTAGGCTTTTGACTTTTATCGGCTGGTTGCAAGAGCATGGTACCGTTTTTCCAGCGATCACCCAAAGGAACTATTTCGCTTATACCACCCCATAACCGTAAAATTTTGAGTAGCGATCTTTCTGTCTCACTCTGCGTTTCTACTTCTGCGGTTACATTTTCGGGAATAATCTCATCAAGATGTATATCATCTTTTTCAATTTCTTTAATTCCTTGATGGATAAATGAAATATGATAAGTGGCATACCGGATACCAACAATTACTCCAGGTCCGTGTTGCGTATGTTGCAGTCGGGTACCGATTCCTAACTTAAGTTGATCCATGACAGTTTATTTTAAAAACTTTTTCGCTGGCGAATGTATTCTCTCAAAAATACATCATAAGATTCTTTGATAAACGTTTGAAACTGGAAATCGGTACTGGCTACTGAAAATTCAAAAGCAGGTCTGAAGAGTTCCATAAATAATTCAAGGTCCGCACTGTCTAACTTTGTAAGTCTTCTAACCAAAGCTTTATTGAATCGATGATCAATGTATTTTTCCCTTTCCTGTTCTAATAATCTTTCTTTAAACCTTACCATGCTGTTGTTTTTACGGAATTGGAATACACGGATCAGTTCATTAATGTCGATACCGGCACCCATTGGTCCGATACTGGTCATGGAACCCACGTTAGGTCTTTGAAATTCGAAAGCCTTTTCGTAATCCAGCCTGTTTTGTATTGAATCCAACCGGTAATTTCGTGGTCTTATAGTGATTTCCTTTAAAATTTCCATATTCTTGGGCAAAGCAATATCAAACCTTGTGGGATCCATGATCTTTGTAACCGGGAATTTAACAGTAGGTTTATTTAAATAGGAAAACCAAATGGAATCATTTTCCGATACCCGGATTTCGTATTTTCCAAATGCATCCGTAATAGATCCACGGCCACCGGTTGATTGAACAGAAACAGATTGTACAGGTACAGTCCGCGAACTATCGAAAACAGTACCTTTTAGTGTAAACTGGCCATTTACCCACTGCATACTTAGCAACAAGAAGAAAATAGTGAATAGCTTTTTTATATTGGTTGATGAAATCAATGTGGTAGGCAAGTAACAAAAGAAAATGTGAAAGCTAAACTAAAGTCGGGATTGTTTCAATAAGGTTTCAATTACCACCGGATAATTAGCGTGCTCCAGTAAATGAATTCTCCGGGCCAGCGTTTCAGGTGTATCATCTTTTAAAACCGGGCATTTTGCCTGGAAAATAATATCCCCATTATCATAATGCTGATCTACAAAGTGAATGGTAATACCGCTGAAAGCTTCCTGGTTTCTTATGACTGCTTCGTGTACGATACTCCCATACATACCTTTTCCCCCATAATCGGGCAAAAGTGCCGGGTGAATATTTATTATAGCCCCGGGAAATGCGTGGATAAAACTATCTGGAACTTTCCAAAGAAAACCGGCAAGAACAACAAGGTCAATTTCCAGCTCTTTTAGAAGAGTTAAATACTGATCAGATTCAAAAAATGCCTTCTTTTCCAGAAAAATAGCTGGAATATTTTCCTCTTCGGCAATTCGCTTAACGCCCGCAGTAGGTTTATTATATAGAATGCAGGCAATCTCCACCTCCCCGGAATGTTTAAAATGGTCTATGATTTTTTGGGAATTGCTGCCTGTTCCTGAAGCGAAAATGGCAATTTTTTTAGGGTAGCCTGCATTAGCCGCGGCTGTAAGGCCAGATTTCGCGGATATCCTGTTGGGACTAAACCTGCTAAACATCTTTTTAATGTATTGGGTAAAAAACGGGAACTGGCCAAACGGGATGCTAATCAAAATAACCATAGCAGGCCATATGAGTGTCATCAATATTATATAAAGAGGGTAATAAAGCCACCATACATCTATTCCTGTAAAATCCATGATCTTTCGACCAATAATCCCGGTCAAGCTACCCCCAATGGCAAAAGTCATGAGGATCAGGATCAGCCTCCCAAAGCTTACCTGCCATTTTTCTTTCAATCGTTTGATCATTAACCAATATTTCAGGGCAAAAGTGCACGAAAATTTTAAGATTGAGGGAAATGACGTTTTATGATGACTTTTTTGAATATTTACTTTTATATGACAAACCGGGTTTAGAAAAAATGAAAATATACAGACAAATTTGCCGAAACCCGCTCCCATTAAGGCTTAAAAAATTTTTTATAATGTTGACATATTGTTAATATACTGGCTTATTTTTGCAGCCGATTATCAGGATTTTTATCTACACTTTTTAGATTTTTTGTGTCTATGCTTCCTTGTAAACCAATCATTAAGAGGATAAGTCTTTTTTTATTTACGCTGGTTGCCCTGTTTTTAACGACTGACATTGCAGCACAGGATGGAAAAGTACTATATCAAACTAATTGCCAGATCTGTCATTCGCTGGATAAGAATTTAACCGGTCCCGCATTAAGAGGTTTTCTGGAGCGCGGTCCCTGGGGTGACCGGGAAGAATTGTATAAATGGGTACACAATCCGGCTGCGTATTTAGCTACAAGTGATTATGCCAGCCAGCTTAAGAACCAATATGGTACCATTATGCAGGCATTTCCCCAATTAACCAATGAGGAAATTGACGCCATTGCGGAATATGTAGCAACCGCACCTCCTCCTGGGGGAACTCCAACGGGAGGGCCTGTACCAGAGGGCGCACCTGATAATTCAAACCGCAATTCCATATTCTTTGGTATTTTATCGCTGATCCTGGCCGTCATTGCCCTGATACTGATGCAAGTGAACAGCAATCTGAAAAAGTTATCAGACGATAAAGAAAATATCAGGCGTCCAGATCCTGTTCCATTTTATCGTAATAAGATTTATATAGCCATGTTTGCGATGGTGTTCTTTGTGGTAGGCGGCTATTATTTGGCTAAAGGGGCTATTAAGCTGGGCCGCGATAAAGGATATATGCCTGAACAGCCCATCTATTATTCTCATAAGGTTCATGCTGGCATTAACCAGATCAGTTGTTTGTATTGCCATGGCAGCGCCATGGAAAGTAAACACGCAGCCATTCCTTCAGTAAATACCTGTATGAACTGCCATAAAGCTATCAGCAGTTATGAGAAGGGTCCCCAATTATATACTGAGGATGGAAGGGAGGTTGATGGAACGGCTGAAATTGCCAAACTATATAAATATGCTGGTTTTGATCCTGCAAGGCCTAATGATTGGGATCCGGCTAAAGCAAAACCAGTGGAATGGATCAAGATCCACAACCTGCCTGACCATGTTTACTTTAATCACTCTCAACACGTAAAAGCAGGAAATGTACAATGCCAGACCTGTCATGGTCCCATCCAGGATATGGACGTAGTTTCTCAATTTTCAGAATTGAGTATGGGATGGTGTGTTAACTGTCACAGGGAAACCAAGGTTAATTTTTATAATGAAGGCGATAGTACCGGTAATAAGTTTTATAGTATTTACGAAAAATTCCATAATGATTTGGCTTCGGGTAAAATGGATAGCGTAACTGTTAGCGATATTGGTGGTACTGAATGCCAGAAATGCCATTATTAACCCTTATTTCAATTTAAGAGGTGATACAATTAAGTGAAGTTCAATTTTTTTTCAATTTTCAAACGGATATAAATGAGCGATAAAAAGTACTGGCAAAGTTTTGGCGAACTGAACAATGCAGAAGGCTTTAAGAAATTAGCGCAAAATGAATTTCAGGAAGATCTTCCTACCGATGAACAGGGCTGGCTGGATGCTAAAGCCCCCCGCAGGGACTTTTTGAAATATTTGGGTTTTACCACAGCTGCTGCTTCATTGGCTGCCAGTTGTGAAGCACCGGTACAAAAGGCAATACCATTTGCCAATCAACCTGAAAACCTGGTACCGGGTGTAGCAAAATATTATGCCACTACTTATGTACAGGATGGAGATGTTTTACCAATCATAGCCAAAGTAAGAGATGGTCGTCCTATAAAAATAGAAGGCAATAAACTTTGCAATTATACTAAGGGAGGAACTTCCGCAAGAGCACAGGCATCAGTGCTTGATTTATATGATTCATTTCGTTTACCTCACCCAAAAAGAAAAGTAAGTGAAGGCCGATTTGAAGAAATCCCTACCTATGCACAAGTTGATAAATTAATTGGTGATGAATTAGCGAAGATCGGAACGGCCCCGGTGGTTTTTCTATCTACAACTATCACTTCACCAACAACTAAACAAATTATTTCAGAATTCCTGGCAAAATACCCTGGAAGCAGACATGTACAGGCAGATGCTGATTCATATAGTGGTATGTTATTGGCCAATGAAGCATCCTTTGGAAGAAGGGCCATTCCTTCTTACCATTTTGAAAATGCAAAGGTGATTGTAAGTCTTGGGGCAGATTTCCTGGGTACCTGGCTGAACCCGGTAGAATTTGCATCACAATGGGTCGTTAACAGAAAAATTGATGAGGCAAAACCGGCAATGAGTAAACATTACCAGTTTGAAAGCTATTTAACCCAGACAGGTTCCAATGCAGATGAAAGATTTACCCACCGTCCATCTGAAACAGGTGCAGTTGCCATGGCAATATTAAGTGCATTGGGCGGTGCAGTATCTGTTCCAAATATTAGTGATGCAAAACTGAAGGCAGGAATTGCAAAAGTTGCTGCAGATCTTAAGGCCAATGGTGGTTTGGTAATTTCAGGCAGTAATGATGTAAATGTTCAATCCATCGTCAATGCAATTAATAACCAGATCGGTGCTTATGGTAAATCCATTAACTGGTCTGAAACTTTAAATATTCGCCAGGGTATTGATAAAGACCTCGTTGACCTGGTTTCACAAATGAATGCCGGACAGGTTGGTGCATTATTTATTTACGGCGCTAACCCAGCTTATACTTTTTATAATGCAGCGGGTTTTAAAGAGGGAATGAAAAAAGTGAGGCTGGCGGTTTCTTTCAATAGTAAACTGGATGAAACTACAGAACTGTGTCATTTCGCTGTTCCTGCTCCTCATTATCTTGAAAGCTGGGGCGATACAGAACCCAAATCCGGGTATATCAGTTTTATTCAACCAACCATAAATCCGGTATTTAAAACCCGACCTTACCAGACATCATTAATGAAGTGGAGTGGTAATACTAATGATTACGATAGTTTTTTTAAAACATATTGGGAAGGGAAATTAGGCAAACAAGCATTCAATAAAGCTTTGCAGGATGGAGTACTGGAAAATGGTCAATCTGCTTTACCTGGTATATCACAGTCATTAACTGATACAATAGGTATAGCAACCGTTACTCCTTCCCTGGGTGCCGGTGCTTTTAATAGTGCCAATACCTCAGCAGCTGCATCCGGACTTGCAACTAACAAACAATCCGGTAAGTATGAAATTGTCCTTTACCAGACTGTAGCAGTTAATAATACAGCAAGTGGTGCCAATCCCTGGTTACTTGAACTTCCTGACCCGGTAACCAAAGCAACCTGGGATAATTATGCTATGATCCCCCTTGCCAAAGCTAATGAAATGGGACTTTTTGTAGGGAAAGACAGTAAGTATGAATACTTTCCTTCAAAACCCGTTCTTCGCTTTACTTATAATAACCAGGAACTGGACTTGCCAGTTCTTGTAATTCCTGGGATGAATGCCAATACCATTGCAATCGCTGTAGGTTATGGACGCAGTAATAATATTGGTGTAGGCCTGGATAAAATTGGCAAAAATGTAAATCAATTGGCCATTTTTAATGGTACTACTATTGATTTCCATAACCCCGGTATTACCGTTTCGGAGAATAAAGTAGGCGAGTATAAAATTGCACAAACCCAGATACATAATTCATATGAAAATCGCACAGAAGTAGTTAAAGAAACTACGATGGCGACATTTCTTAAAAATCCTAAACAGTTTAAAGAAGAGCGGGAGCATTTACATTCTACTTATGCTCCGCAAACCGGCGATTACAGAACAGAAGGAACCCTATATCCAGATTATCCTTACCCTGGTCCCAAGTGGGGAATGGCTATAGATATGAATAGTTGTATGGGCTGCAATGCATGTGTAGTTGCATGTCATAGTGAGAATAATGTACCGGTAGTGGGTAAAAAAGAAGTAATGCGTTACCATGATATGCATTGGTTGCGCATTGACCGTTATTTTGTTTCAAAGGAAGATAATCCCGATGATTTACAAGCTGTTGTATTTCAACCTATGCTTTGTCAGCATTGTGATAATGCACCTTGTGAAAACGTTTGCCCGGTTGCAGCAACCATGCATAGCTCGGAAGGTATTAACCAAATGATTTATAACCGCTGCATTGGTACACGTTACTGCGCTAATAACTGTCCTTATAAAGTTCGCCGTTTTAACTGGGCTGATTATATGGGTGCTGATAGTTTCGATGATAACCAGCGCCAGGTTTTAGAAGCGGTTGTACTTAATATGAATGATGATTTAACCAGGATGGTACTGAACCCTGATGTTACGGTACGTAGTCGGGGTGTGATGGAGAAGTGTTCCTTCTGTGTGCAACGAACACAAGAAGCTAAGCTAACTGCTAAAAAAGAAAACAGGCAATTAAAGGATAATGATGTAGCATCTGCCTGCCAATCAGCTTGCCCTACAAATGCTATCACTTTTGGTAATGTGAATGATAAGGAAAGTGCTATCAGCAAAGTAAGAGCCGATAACCAGTTAAGGACATTTTATGTGATAGAACAAATTCACACATTGCCTAATGTTACTTACCTGGCTAAGATCAGGAATACAGACCAGATCATTACAACCGATGATCTCGAGGCACATGCAATTGATGATGCACCCGCTGCAGTTCATTAATTGTAATGGCAGTATAAAAATTTTGACAGAAAATAAACATAATTGCTCGTAGCACTTAGCTAAAGCTCAAAGCTGAAAAAATATGAGTTTACTCAGATACGAATCACAGGTAAGACCTCCACTGGTAGAAGGACATAAAGACTATCACCAGATTACTGAAGATATATGCCGCCCTGTAGAAGCTGCCCCTAGTTTATTATGGTGGATTGGTTTTGGCATATCAGTCATCCTTTTATTATTCGGAGTTTTTTCCGTGTATATGGAAGTTACTTACGGAGTAGGTCAATGGAATCTTAATAAAACAATTGGTTGGGGTTGGGATATTACCAATTTCGTATGGTGGGTAGGGATTGGTCACGCAGGAACATTGATTTCCGCTATCTTATTACTTTTCCGCCAGGGCTGGAGAACGGGAGTAAACCGTGCGGCTGAAGCTATGACTATTTTTGCGGTAATGTGTGCCGGTCAGTTTCCGATCTGGCACATGGGTCGGGTGTGGATGGCTTTCTTTGTAATGCCTTACCCCAATACCCGCGGACCATTGTGGGTGAATTTTAATTCACCGCTGTTATGGGACGTATTCGCTATCTCAACCTACTTTACCGTTTCATTGCTTTTCTGGTATTCAGGGTTATTACCAGACCTCGCTACGCTAAGGGATCGTGCCCGTAAAAAATGGCGCAAGCACATGTACGGTGTACTTTCTTTCGGATGGACGGGTTCAACCAAACACTGGCAACGCCATGAAAGCCTTTCATTGGTATTAGCAGGATTGGCAACACCCCTGGTACTTTCAGTGCACACCATCGTATCCTTTGACTTTGCCACATCTGTAGTTCCGGGCTGGCACACAACTATTTTTCCACCTTACTTTGTGGCGGGTGCCATCTTCTCCGGATTTGCTATGGTGCAAACCCTTTTACTGGTTACCCGTAAAGTATTGAACCTGCAGGAGTATATTACTATTGAGCATATTGAGGTAATGAATAAAGTAATTATTCTCACAGGGTCTATTGTTGGTATTGCTTATCTCACCGAATTATTCATGGCCTGGTATAGTGCAGTTCAATACGAAGAGTTTGCGTTTTTTGAAAACAGGGCTAATATTTTGAGTCCTTATGGGTGGGCATATTACATAATGATGAGTTGTAACGTTGTATTTCCTCAAATTTTTTGGTTTAGAAAAATGAGAAGAAATCTGTATGTAACATTTTTTCTTTCCATTTTGGTTAATATAGGTATGTGGTTCGAGCGTTTTGTGATCATCGTTACATCAGTTTACCGCGATTATCTGCCATCCGCATGGAGTACTTACTATACACCAACCATTTGGGAAGTGGGTTTTTTCCTGGGAACTTTTGGATTATTTTTCACCTGTTATTTCCTTTTCTCTAAATTCTTCCCGGTAATTGCAATTGCAGAGATCAAACATATACTAAAGAAGAACGGTGAGTCATACAAAGAAAATATGGATGAAATTGAAAAAGTATCAGTAGAAGAATTTGCGGATCATCATGTTGATAAACATCATTGATTACTTGTTTAATAAAATTAGGCTTGTGGAATATGCCAACAGCTGAAAGCTTAAAATAAATTTATGTCGGTAAAAAAATTCATAGTAACCAGTTTTGATGATGAGGAAATTTTATTTCCAGCTATCAGGCAAGTACGTAAATCGGGATATAAAATCCATGACGTGTATACCCCTTTCCCTATACATGGCCTGGATAAAGCAATGGGTTTAAGAGATACAAGTTTGCATACTGCAGGTTTTGTATATGCTATAATGGGAACGGCTACTGCATTAGCATTCATGACCTGGATTTTTACTACCGATTGGCCCATGAATATTGGGGGTAAACCACATTTTGCTTTACCAGCCTGGATTCCCATTACATTCGAGTTGACTGTTTTGTTTTCCGCAGTTGGCATGGTACTCACTTTTTGTTACCTATGCCAGCTGGCACCATTTGTAAAAAAAGATCATTTCAGGCTTCGTTCAACCGACGATCTTTTTGTAATGGCCATCGAATGCACAACTAAAACAAATGAAGAACAGGCCATCGCATTTTTAGCGCAATTGGGCGGAAAAGATATTACAGTGGAAATGAAGGAAACGGAATGGTGGTTAGGCCGGTATGATAAAGATGACAGGCACACACTTATAAAAACAGAACCTGAGATTATACATTAATTATTTACAGTGGATTAATCCAATTTGATCCATAATTATAATAAGAGCTAATGAAGAAAAGTTTTATAGCTGCCGGTATCATAACAATGGGCATAGTAGCAATCGGATGCGGTGGCGGAGATGATACACGAAATAATGCTTACATGCCGGATATGGCTTATAGTCGGGCGTATGAAACCTATACCATGTCGGCGGAAAAAATCGCCGAACTGCAAAAGCAGGGTATTTTTTATAACACGATGCCTGTTGAAGGAACCATTGCACGTGGCGAAATGGAACCCTATTATATATCGAATGATACAACAGGTTATGCTCAATCATCTTCGGTTCAGGATCCATTACCAGAAATGGATGAAACATATTATAAAGAAGCAGAAAGATTATACCTGGTAAACTGTGCGGTGTGTCATGGTTCTAAACTCGATGGAAATGGTCCTTTATGGAAGGGAGGTGATGGACCTTATCCTGCAGCACCCAGGAATCTGTTGGATGATTATTCCAAAGGTCTTTCTGATGGAACAATGTATCATGTTATAACTTATGGAAAAGGATTAATGGGCAGTTATGCTCACCAGGTTAATCCTAAACAACGTTGGATGCTGGTAAAATATATGCGTTCAATTCAAAGTGGAAGCAAGCCTGCAGCAACTGATTCAACCGCTGCTGCAGCAACAGGAAATGGAACGGTAACATCGGATAGTGCAGCTATGGCTGCACCAGCAACCAATTAATTTTGGAATAATTATTAAGCGAATTTTAAACGATTCATGATGGCAATAAGGGAACAGTTTTCAAAAACAAAAAACTTCAATCTAATTTCACTGGGATTGATGGGTGTAGGACTATTATCGATCATCATACTTTTCATTACGCATGGAGCTTCAGGCGATCATCGTATGCAAGCCCGTTTTTGGGCAAGCTTGCTTCAAAACAGTGTTTATTTTTTACTGGTTACTAATGCAGCTATGTTTTTTATTGCTGCCACTACTCTAGCATGGGGAGGGTGGCAAGTGTCTTTCAGAAGAGTTTCGGAAGCTATCTCCAGTTGTGTTCCTGTATTAAGCATTACAACCGGTATTATTTTACTGGCTATTGTTTTAAGTGATAATCACACTATTTACCACTGGACGGATACGGAACATGTAAAACACGATAAAATATTATTACATAAAGCTGGATTTTTAAATAAAGGATTTTTTATTGTCTGGACTATAATTACACTGGTAGGATGGAATTTGCTGGGTGCAAAATTGCGTCAGTTGTCCCGCAAAATTGATGATAGGCCATTAGACAATGCAGGCGCCAAAAAATATATTTGGGACAACACAGTTTGGGCCGCCATTTTTATTGTTTTCTTTTCACTCACTGTTATGTCTTCTATTCCCTGGTTATGGTTAATGAGCATTGATGCTCACTGGTATAGTACCATGTATAGTTGGTATACTTTTGCCAGCAGCTTTGTTGCCGGCATTGCCCTGATAACTATTTTTGTTATTTACCTTAAAAATCTGGGTTATCTTGAATTTACCAATGAGGAACATTTGCATGACCTGGGAAAATTTATGTTTGCATTTTCCGTTTTCTGGACCTACCTGTGGTTCTCACAATTCATGTTGATATGGTATGCAAACATACCTGAGGAAACAACATATTTTGAACCCAGGGTTGAAGGAGCATGGAATGGAATATTCTGGTTAACAGTTATAATTAATTTCCTGGCGCCTTTATTAATTCTTATGAGCCGGGGCGCAAAAAGAAATTATGGAACCTTGACTTTCATGTGTATCCTGATATTATTCGGGCATTGGATGGATTTTTACCAAATGGTTTTCCCCGGCCCGATGAAAGATCCGGAAACCAGTGTAAGTCATGTGCCTATGATGTTGGCTGATCTGGGGATAGGGTTGGGATTTGTAGGATTGATCATGTTTTTTACAGCAAGGGCCTTAGCTAATGCACCGTTGATAGCTAAAAATCATCCTTTTTTGAAAGAAAGCCTGATTCATCATACTTAAAAATAATTTGATTCATTAACAACTGAATATCGTATGTCAACTTTTTTGATAATTGCAATTTTGATACTTGGGTTTGTGATCACATTTCAGATTGCAAAGGCCAGTGAATATGTGGCTATATTAAGGGGGGAAGAAAAGGCCAGAAAACAGTCGAACCGGATAAATGGATTTTTGCTATTGATCTTTTTGATTGTTGGCTTAATCGGGGTATATTATTGTAATGAAGCATTGAAAGGAAAATTGTTAGGTGAATCAGCCTCAGATCATGGTGAAAAGATTGATATGATGCTTTATATCACCATCATCCTTACTGGTATTGTATTCGTCATTACACAGGTATTACTGTTTTGGTTTGCTTATAAATACCAGGAATCAGACACCCGCAAATCATATTATTTTCCCCATAACAATAAATTGGAATTGATCTGGACGGTTATACCGGCTATTGCCCTAACTGTTTTAGTGGGCTTTGGTTTGTTTTATTGGTATAAAATTACCGGCGATGCTCCAAAAAATGCATTAGTTGTTGAAATCACCGGTAGCCAGTTCAAATGGGAAATGCGCTATCCGGGTAGAGATGGTGTTTTCGGCAAAAAATATTTTAAAGAAATAGATGAGGCCAAATCCAATCCGTTGGGACAGATATGGGATGATCCAGCTAACCATGATGATATTGTGGTAACGGGCGATATGCCAATTGTTGTAAACAAGCCCGTTAAGTTGATCATCAACGCAAAAGATGTGATCCATGATGTGGGTCTTGCGCATTTCCGGATGAAAATGGATGCAGTACCAGGCACTCCCACTACAATGTGGATGCTTTATATCACCATCATCCTTACTGGTATTGTATTCGTCATTACACAGGTATTACTGTTTTGGTTTGCTTATAAATACCAGGAATCAGACACCCGCAAATCATATTATTTTCCCCATAACAATAAATTGGAATTGATCTGGACGGTTATACCGGCTATTGCCCTAACTGTTTTAGTGGGCTTTGGTTTGTTTTATTGGTATAAAATTACCGGCGATGCTCCAAAAAATGCATTAGTTGTTGAAATCACCGGTAGCCAGTTCAAATGGGAAATGCGCTATCCGGGTAGAGATGGTGTTTTCGGCAAAAAATATTTTAAAGAAATAGATGAGGCCAAATCCAATCCGTTGGGACAGATATGGGATGATCCAGCTAACCATGATGATATTGTGGTAACGGGCGATATGCCAATTGTTGTAAACAAGCCCGTTAAGTTGATCATCAACGCAAAAGATGTGATCCATGATGTGGGTCTTGCGCATTTCCGGATGAAAATGGATGCAGTACCAGGCACTCCCACTACAATGTGGTTTACGCCAAAATTTACAACTGCCCAGGCCAAAGAAAAATGGGGAGCAGAATTTGTTTATGAAATATCCTGTGACCAGATGTGTGGTAAAGGTCACTATAGTATGAGGGGTACCATTACAGTTATTACACAAGAAGAATTTGACAGGTGGATGTATAGCCAGCAGCCACAGTATTATGCGGCTTTCCCAGATAGAAATCCGGCTAATACACCTGCCATTACAGATTCAGTAAAAGTAGCCAGTGTAAATCCAACTGCTGCTGGAACAACATTAATGAATTAAAAATTTCTTTTGACAGCCACAAGCGGTCAGTTAAAAAAAATAATTATGAGTAACGAAGTAAACCCTAATATTCACAGTACGGAAACCAGTCATGCTGATCTTCATGATGAACACCATGTACACCATCATAAGGAAACCTTTATTACCAAATATGTTTTCAGCCAGGATCATAAAATGATTGCCAAACAGTTCCTTGCAACAGGAATTATTTGGGCAATTATCGGTGGTTTATTTTCTGTGCTTTTTCGCTTACAATTAGGTTATCCTGATGAAACGTTTCCAATCCTTGAAACATTTTTTGGGCGTAATGCAGAAGGTGGACGAATCCAACCTGAATTCTATTATTCCCTGGTTACCATGCATGGAACGGTACTGATTTTCTTTGTATTAACCGCAGGTTTAAGTGGAACATTCGCCAATTTTCTAATTCCGCTCCAGATTGGTGCAAGGGATATGGCATCACCATTCCTGAACATGCTTTCATACTGGTTCTTTTTTGCAGCCAGCGTGGTAATGCTTTCATCATTGTTTGTGCAAACGGGCCCTGCATCCGGTGGATGGACAGTTTATCCACCATTAAGTGCATTAGGTCAAGCTTCCGAAGGTTCTAAAATAGGCATGGATCTTTGGTTGATCAGTATGGCATTATTCGTCGTTTCTTCATTGCTGGGTGGTTTAAATTACATTACCACCATCCTGAATATGCGTACTAAAGGAATGAGCATGACTCGAATGCCATTAACCATTTGGGCCTTGTTCTTTACAGCTGTATTAGGTGTTCTATCATTCCCGGTTTTATTATCAGGATTTATTCTATTGTTATTTGACCGTCACCTGGGAACCAGTTTTTACTTGAGTGATATTTATGTAAATGGTCAGATTTTGCCGAATGAAGGAGGTAGCGCTATTCTTTACCAGCACTTGTTTTGGTTCCTCGGTCACCCTGAAGTTTATATTATCGCCTTACCAGCTATGGGATTAACATCTGAAATTCTCAGTGTAAATTCCAGAAAACCCATTTTCGGCTATATGGCTATGATAGGTTCTCTATTTGCCATTACCATTCTTGCCTTCCTGGTTTGGGCACATCATATGTTTGTAACGGGTCTTAACCCATTCCTGGGTTCGGTGTTTGTATTACTGACACTATTAATTGCAGTGCCTTCAGCTATAAAAGTATTTAACTGGTTAACTACCATTTGGCGGGGTAATATCCGGTTTACACCGGCTACTTTATTTGCTATTGGTTTTGTTAGTGTATTTATTTCAGGTGGTTTAACAGGTATTTTTTTAGGTAACTCAACCATTGACATTCACCTGCACGATACCAAATTTGTGGTGGCTCACTTCCACCTCGTTATGGGTGTGTCATCTATGTTTGGTATGTTAGCTGGTATTTACCATTGGTTCCCAAAAATGTTTGGGCGCTACATGAATAATACGCTTGGATATATTCATTTTTGGGTTACCATCACTGGCGCTTATCTTATATTCTGGCCTATGCACTATGAGGGATTAGCTGGAGTACCCCGGCGATATCTTGACCTTAGCGGATGGACATCCTTTAACCAATTTACGGAACTGAATAAATTCATTACAATAGTTTCCATCGTTGTTTTTGCCGTCCAGTTAATGTTTGTGTTTAATTATTTTTATTCCATGTTTAAGGGTCGCAAATTAACTACCACCAATCCATGGGGTGCAAATACTTTAGAATGGACTACACCTATCAACCCGGGACACGGAAACTGGACCGGCGAGATTCCCGAAGTCCACAGGTGGCCATATGATTATAGTAAAGATGGCAGAGAATTCATCCCTCAAACTGAAAAAGTGGGTGAAGATGAGTCTCAGCATTGATGGATCAAATACCAAAGAAGCTGATGGTAAAGCCGTGACTTGTGCAAAAGGGTTTTATTTTTTTACGACTTTAACTATGAGCGATGGATGAAGGAAACAGGTTAAAAAGTTCTTTTACATTATCGGGTAAGCTAAACGATTACATGCTGTTGATCAAAGTATCACTCAGTATTATGGTGGTTTTTTCCAGTGTCATTTCGTACCTGCTCGTTCCAGAAGTAGTCTTTGACTGGTATAGAATTCTTTTACTTTTCATTGGTGGTATGCTGGTAACAGGAAGTGCAAATGCAATAAACCAGGTTGTTGAAAAACAATCGGATGCCATTATGAAAAGGACTGCAAAAAGACCAGTTGCCGCAGGACGTATGAGTGAACAGGAAGGCTGGGCTTTTGCAATCATCACGGGTATTGCGGGTGTGTTGATATTGGGATTTTTCTTTAATGTATTATCAGCATTATTAGCTGCTTTTAGTTTATTTCTTTATGCTTTCATTTATACACCATTAAAGAAAGTAAACTCTATTGCAGTACTGGTTGGTGCATTTCCGGGAGCATTGCCCTGTTTAATTGGCTGGGCCGCAGGTGCGGATGAATTATCATTGGGAGGTTGGGTATTATTTGCGTTACAGTTTCTATGGCAGTTCCCTCATTTCTGGGCCATAGCGTGGGTAGCACATAATGATTATACCAATGCCGGTTTTAAATTGCTCCCCAGTGAAAAGGGTCCTACAAAATCAACGGCTATTCAAACCATCATGTATTCAGTATTGATGATACCTGTTGGATGCCTGCCCTATTTTGTAGGAATGAGTGGTTGGATATCCATGTTAATAGTCATATTGGCTGGGTTGTTTATGACCTGGCAAAGTATCAGGTTATACAACGAGATGAGCATTAAGGCAGCAAGGAGAGTAATGTTTAGTAGCTATATTTATTTACCCGTTGTGTTCCTGGCTTTATTAGCAGATAAAATATCTCCTTCATACTAAAACACATAAGGAATTTTATATTTTTTAAATTTTGTGAAATGATAAGTGATGTGAAATTAAATTATTCAGACGCCGTTGCAGGCGAAAAGAAATCAAAAAAAATACATCCACATAAATTTACCATGTGGGTAGCCATTGGTAGCATGATCATGATGTTTGCAGGGCTCACCAGTGCTTATGTGGTAAAAAGTGGCCAGGCCACCTGGCAGGAGATCCGCATACCCGAATTGTTTTGGTATTCAACCATTGCAATTTTGTTAAGCAGTGTCACAATACGGTTAAGCCTTAGGAATTTTAAGGCCAGGGAAATGCAGAAATACAGATTATTAATTGCCGTTACTTTTGCTTTAGGTGTCCTGTTCATAGTATTGCAATATCTGGGGTTTCAACAAATGTGGGCCAGTGGGATTACGCTGAGTGGCTCTGGGGCAGGACAGTTTATATATGTAATTGCAGGTTTTCATGCCTTACATGTATTGGGTGGTATTGTAGCATTATTGATCATATTTATTAAGGCTTTTATTGGTAAAACAAAAACGTATAGTTCACTTCCGATAGAAATAGCAGGAACATACTGGCATTTTGTAGATGCACTATGGATATACCTGATGATTTTTTTTATATTAATCGGATAGAAAAGCGGTAAAGTATATTTTTTAAAATTTAACAACTGATATGGCACAAGTTGCAACAGCTACACAAACTAAATGGTGGAGTGGAGGTAAGAGCCCTTTTAATTTGGAGTATGGAAAAGTAATGATGTGGTATTTTTTAATGAGTGATGCTTTTACATTTGGTGCATTCCTGATTTCTTATGGTACCATTAGGTTTTCTACCAATTTCTGGCCCGATCCTAACGTAGTATTTAATGCATTCCCAGGCATGGGACATGCAAATCTGCCACTTGCCTTTGTTAGTGTGATGACTTTTATCCTGATCCTTAGTTCGGTTACTATGGTACTTGCTGTACATGCTGGTCATCATAATGATAAAAAAGGAGTTATTAAATGGCTTTTCTGGACAATTATTGGTGGTATCGCTTTTCTTGCCTGCCAGGCCTGGGAGTGGACACATATGATTATGGGCGATTTGCCTGTTTTAGTAGATGGCCAGATTGAGAAGTGGGGACAAACTACTGCTCACAATCCCTGGGGTCCTCCTGTTGTTGGCATGATGCATGAAGGGGTGCAGGTAACCACACCTGGCCCCGTTGCTTTTGGTGGATTTTTTTATGGCATTACAGGATTTCATGGCTTCCATGTGTTTTCGGGAGTTATTATTAATATTATCATACTCATTATGACCCAAAAAGGCGTGTTTGAAAGAAGGGGCCATTACCTGATGATTGAAAAGGCAGGTTTGTACTGGCACTTTGTAGACTTGGTATGGGTATTTGTGTTCTTATGTTTTTACCTGATTTGATCAAAAAAGTTATAAAGACATAATATTTAAACGCATTGAAAAATAGCACATGGAACAATCATCAGAATACCAGGAAATAACTTATCATCCGGAACATGGATCCACAGATGATTTTAAAAAGAAAGTAAAACGAACAACTATTATTCTATCAGTTATTACACTAATTGAGTTAGGATTAGGTTTAACGATTTATGCAATGAACCTTTCACACTCCCATTTTGTTGTGCTTTTAATTAAAGGCATTATTGTAATCCTCACCCTTGCAAAAGCTTTTTATATAGTCGCGGTTTTTATGCACCTGGGTGATGAAATTAGAAATATGATCATGACCATAGTGGTTCCGTTAATGTTGTTTATTTGGTTTATCGCTGCTTTTTTATGGGATGGTTCTTCCTGGAAAAATTACCGGAATACATTTGATCCTTCCTTTAAAGAAAGAACCACAGTACAGCCGGTAACTTCGGACACAACTACTATTATAAAACCTACTACCAGGGATTGATTTTGGAATTATTCGTATTGAACTTATTGACCAAACCATCCCCTTAAAACAAGTGGATGGTTTTTTTAAATTACTACCGTGAACAAAAGTGCAGTCATAGCTATATGCATCGCCCTCTTATTGCCTTTAACCGGATATTTTTTAATGAAGGGTCTGAGTAATAAAAATATTCATCCTCCCCGTCATTTTATCTATGATACAGTGATCACTAAAAAGGAGAAAGGTAAAATGGTGAATGATACTATCTGGCACAAGATCCCTGATTTTAATTTAACCAACCAATTAGGCCAACAGGTTTCATGGGATGATATGGAGGGGAAAGTTGTGGTTGCGGATTTCTTTTTTACCAGTTGCCCTACAATATGTCCCAGGTTAACAACAAATATGAAACGATTGCAGGAGTCAATTCATAATAGTGAAAGAGTGGGTAACAGGGAGGCTGGATTTGTACAATTCCTATCATTCAGTGTGGATCCGGAGAGAGATTCGGTTGCCGCTCTAAAAAAATGGGCCGACCGTTTCCAGATTAATCCAAATAACTGGTGGTTACTTACTGGTGATAAAAAGGAAATCTATGATCTTTCTTTGAATCATATGAAACTTGGATTGGTGGACGGTGAAGGAATTGATTCTAATTTTTTGCACACAGATTATTTTGTATTGATCGATCGAAACCGCAATATCCGTGGATATTATCATGGCCTGGATACTGCGGAAGTGTTAAAGCTGTCTTCGGATATAATATTTCTGAACCTGGAAAAAGATCCAAAAAGAAGAAGTTTTTTTGAAGGAAAACTCGAGATCATGGCAATTGCTATGTTATTGGCCATATTGGGCGCATTTTTACTGATCTATTTTTTAAGAAAAGGGAAACCTGCCAGACCTGTTAACTAACGCTCACCTGTAACTGAAATATTTTAATTTATGTTATCACCTGTATTGGTTAAAAATGATACAAAGGCCCGCTACTTTATCATTTCTGTTTCAATAATTGTTTTCATCGCAATTGTAGCACTGGATCGCATACAATGGAATCCTGATGCCGGATTCGATATTCATATTTTCGCCACATTCAATGCATTTATCAATTCGGCGGTTAGCGTATTATTACTGGCAGGCTTAATTTCCGTAAGGAGGAAGAAATACCTGTTGCATAAGCGAATTATGATGACAGCCATGGTACTCTCTGCCCTGTTTTTAATTAGTTATGTATTACATCACTTATTTGCCGGCAGTACATTATTCGGCGACGCTGATCGTGATGGCATTGTCAGTGAGTTGGAACTGGCCGCAGTTGGTAATGCCCGTATGATTTATTTTGTTATTTTATTGACGCATATATTACTGGCAGCAATCATTTTACCGTTTATTCTATACACTTCTTACCGTGCACTAACTGGAGAGTGGTCAAAACATCGTAAACTGGCCCGCATTACATGGCCCATCTGGTTCTACGTTGCTATAACCGGTCCTGTCATTTATTTAATGATCAGCCCATATTATTAAAAATCTGTTCTATAATCCCTCGTAAGTTTTATTGCTTTAAAGGTTGGCCCACAGCAATTTTACAATCATGCCCAGGCTGTCCATGTGCCGGATTTAATTTGGCGGTAGCTGGAAAAGGACTGGCCGGTTGTTCCTCTGCAGGTTGAACTGGAAAAGGACTGGTGGGGGTTGTTGAAACAGGTGTAGATGTTGAAATAGGTGCAGATGTAGTTGCTTTTGCAGGTGCATTAAGCGGTTGACCTACAGCAATGTCACATCGATGCCCAGGTTGACCATGTGCCGGGTTTAGCTTACCATCTGAAGATTTAGTATTGGGTGTGGTATTTGGGGCAGAAAGTTGTGAAATTGTGCCTGGTAAAGAAATGGAAGGGGAACTGATCGGGTTTGGTGATACGGGTTGAGATGTTCCAGCCTTGTTAAGAGGAGCTCCCACTGCAACTGCACAATCATGACCGGGTTGACCATGTGCCGGATTTAATTTTGCACTTGTGCCACTGCCTATAGTTGGCTGTATTGGTAATACAGAATCAGGAATTAAAGATACAGGCCGGTTAGTATCCGGTTGATAATTTTGTAATAATGTGGAAGAAAGTTCGGGAATTTTATTGCCTTTATCGCCACTTGCATTACAAGCAGATATCGTGGACGCTACAATTAATATATATAGTAAACTTTTCATTGAAACGGGGTTAAGTGAATGAGGACAATAAATGTACAATTTATTATGATCTATGCAAGATGTTTGAACATTATCTTAACAACTCAACAGCTTTAAAGTGGTTACAGCAGCCCTTCTTTAGAGGGATCCCAGAAAACTTCTATAAAATTGACAACCTGGTCATCCTTAACGCCAATTCCTTCTTTTTCCAGAAGTTCCTTCATTTCATCCGGAGTTTTGAAATGATATTTGCCAGTCAACATCCCGTTTCTGTTTACCACCCGGTGTGCCGGCACTTTAGGTTTTATGTGGTGGGCTCCGTTCATGGCCCACCCTACCATTCTGGCTGATAGTCGTGTACCAAGGACAGCAGCAATAGCTCCATAAGAACTCACTCTGCCCTTAGGTATTTGTCTCACAACCTCATAAACTAACTGGAAAAAATCTTTTTCCCGGTTACCCGCAGGCGTTATAGTATTTATTTTTGTATTGGTAGATGACCTGGCCATGGATCATGATTTTTTTTCTGATTTTATTTTCAATAAAAAAGTCTTTTTAGGTTCTGGTGCATTTTCGTAATGATAAGGGCAATGTATACAACCATTGCCACAGCAATAACCTCGCTTTAAAAGGTACCTGCCAGTCAAAACAAACAAACCATTTTCATCAAGGTAATAATCCTCACCTTCTGTCATCGGATCGAAATTCATCTTTCAGCATTATTTTCAATTGTGAATCCATTTCTTTTCCTGCTAAAACTTCTGGAAGCGAAAAACAGATATAATGTATGCGGTTGCTTTGAGCAATATCCAGGTTTTCATAATGGGTTTTAATTTTTAATACATCGGTCAGATTTTCCTGTTGGTACAGATCATTATAGTCAGTATGTATTGAACAACGATACATTGAGCAGACTTCTTTGGTAAAATGGTATAAGTCCGGACTGTCTGTTTTTAAATGGATGTATCCCCCTTGTTTTAAAATTTGATGAAACCTTCGTAGGAATTGTGGATGTGTCAACCTCTTTTTCATTTTAGAAAATCGAAGTTGAGGATCTGGAAACGTGATCCATATTTCTTCAACTTCATTCGCTTCAAAGTAATCAGTGATTTTGTCAATTTGAATCCGGAGAAAGGTCACATTTGATAATTGAAGTTCAAGGGCTTTTTTAGCACCAACCCATAAACGATTCCCTTTAATATCAATACCGAGAAAATTTTTTTGGGGAAAACGCAATGCTAAACCAAGCGCATATTCACCTTTTCCGCAAGCCAATTCAAGTGTAATGGGACGATTGTTTTCAAAATGATCATGCCATTTTCCTTTAATATTTTCAGGAAACTGCAGCACATTCGGGAAGGTTTTTATTTCAGCAAAACGGAGCAGTTTTTTTTGTCCCATAATTGCCAAAGATATAAACCTGGATACTGTAATTATGGTTTTTGTCTACTTAGAAACATAGATTCTCCAGATCTGTCAGTAAAATGAGCTGGCCTTGCTTCCTGGGTAAAAACCTGCCATTTCAACAAATCATCATTCATTAAAACCAACAGGCTTTTAACAGCTATTTGATCAGCTCCATCATCAATAACAAAGTCAAACCAAAACGGGTTTTTAGTATCATCAATATGTACCTGCGTGACTATTTTTTTTCTTGGTCAAAAATAAAAAAACCGAATCACTTTTTGTGAATTCAAGGCCGGACCTTATTTCCTTGTTCTGTATATTTTCCCACTTCCCTATCAGATTGACTGGAACTTTTTGTTGAGCCACAACCACCAGGCAGGAAAAAATCCCCAGGTATCCTGCTATCCATTTCTTTTTCATACAATATTTTTTATCAAATAGTTGTATCAGAATTTGTGCCATCTGGTTTTTTGGCTCATCCTGTTAAGGCATTGTTTTTTTGAACTATATATAAATCAGGATTTATGAAAAGAGATGGAATTCAACAAAGTTTGTGGCAGCAAATACCGCCTTTCGAAATAAAGAATATTTTACCGGCCAACACAGTTTTCGATGTATTAATTGTAGGAGGAGGAATTACCGGCCTGTCAACGGCTCTTCAACTACAAAAAATTGGTAAAAAATGCCTGCTGGCAGAAGCACACGTTATCGGATATGGTAGTACGGGAGGTACAACTGCTCATTTAAATACTTTATTGGACAATTATTATAACCGTTTAGAAAAAAATTTTGGGGAAGATTCTGCGCAGTTAGTTGCACAAATAACACGTGAATCCATTGAATTAATAAAATCAAATATAGAAGAATACCAGATTGATTGTGATTTTGTTGAGCAGGCAGGTTATCTGTATGCGGAAAACGAAGAGCAGGTAAAAGAATTGGAAGAAATTTTTGAAGCCTCCAATAGGGCAGGATTACAAGTACGATGGGTAACAGATATACCTGTGCCATTCCCTTTTTTAAAAGCAATGATTGTTGAAGGTCAGGCATCTTTTCATCCAACAAAATATATTTATGCCCTTGCCAAAGCATTTGAAGATGCGGGAGGTATATTGTTGCAGCAAAGTCGGGTAGTATCGGTTGATGATGGAGAAATTATAAAAGCAACTATAAATGAGGATATATATAGTGCGTATAATTTAATTTATGCAACACATGTTCCTCCCGGAGTAAATCTTTTGCATTTCAGGTGTGCGCCATACCGCAGCTATGCATTGGCGTTAAAATTAAACAACGATGATTATCCTGCGGCCCAGGTTTATGACATGCAGGATCCTTTCCATTATTTCAGAACCCATATCACCAATGAAGAAAAATTTTTAATTGTGGGTGGTGAGGATCATAAAACAGGACATGAAGAAAATACGGAGGCATGTTTTAAAAGGCTGGAAAGTTACTGCAGGAGTCATTATGATATAAAAGAAGTAGCTTATAAATGGTCATCTCAATATTTTGAACCTACAGACGGGCTACCTTACATTGGGCAATTACCTGGAAATGGAGAAAATGTTTTTGTAGCCACTGGTTTCAGTGGTAACGGCATCACATTAGGGGTGGCGGCTTCCATTATTTTAACTGGTATGATAGCCAAGGATATGAGTGGTGAATATGCAGAATTGTTCGATCCGTCGCGGATTAAAATGGTGGCGGGTTTTAACAACTTTGTAAAAGAATCAGCTGATGTAGTGGGTCAATTGATCGGTAAAATATTACCGGGTGAAAAACTTCCTTCATTTTCCGACCTGGCGCACAACGAAGCCCGGGTTGTAAAACATGATGGGCACACACTGGCCATTTATAAAGATAATAACGGTGAACTACATGCGCTGAATGCTGCCTGCACGCATATTAAATGCAATGTTGCCTGGAACAATGCAGAACAAAGCTGGGATTGCCCCTGCCACGGTTCAAGGTTTTCCATTGACGGAGAAGTGTTGACAGCGCCAGCCAGGAAAGATATGGAAGTGATCGATCTGAGAAAAGAATCTTAGTATGTTTGTTTGCTCCTTATTTCCTGGTTCTCTTAAGTAATCATTCTTTAAGCAGATCTTTTTTAGATCGTATCTTGAGAATAAATCTTATCATGAGATTGCTGTTTTCATTATTATTGATTTCACTCCAGCTTCATGCACAGCAAAGACCCAACATCATTTACATCATGAGTGATGATCATGATGCGGATGCAATAAGTGCTTATAATAAACAATTCATTCAAACGCCTAATATTGACAGACTGGCCAAAGAAGGAATGCGTTTTACAAAAGCATTTGTCGGGAATTCTATCTGTGCCCCTGCCCGGGCAACATTACTTACCGGGCAGCATTCGCATAAGAATGGTATAAAGGATAATTTTACTGCTTTTGATTCAAGCAAAAATACATTTCCAAAGCTTTTACAACAGGCAGGATACCAAACTGCGGTAATTGGTAAATGGCATTTACGATCTTATCCTGCAGGGTTTGATTACTGGCGGATTTTGCCTGGTATGGGACAATACTATGATACCCGCATGATCAAAATGAATGGCGATACAATCATAGAAAGAGGTTATTCTACTGATGTCATAACAGATGATGCGATTGACTGGTTGAATATGCGTGACAAAAACAAACCCTTTTCATTACTGCTGCATCATAAAGCACCACACCGGTATTTTTTCCCCTCGTTTAAATGGCTTGAAGTATTTCATACCAAAACATTCCCCGAACCTTCAACCTTCTTTGCTGATACAACCGATCGCGGCAGCGCATGGCGAATGCAGACAATGAGCATTCTTCCTGACATGCAGTTATGCAGCGACCTCAAAGTGGACCCGCAATATTTGATGGATATACCGGAATACAAACCAGATTCCTCGCAGATAAATTATTACCATGCCATCATGCGTCGGGTACCTGATAGTCTTCGCGAAAGGTTTCAAGAAATTTATGCAGAGCGGGGAAAGATTTTGAAGACGTTGCGACCGCAGGGAAAAGAGTTATTAAAATATAAATACCAGTGGTATATGCAGGACTACCTGGCATGTATAGCCGCAATAGATGAAAATGTCGGCCGGGTGCTTGATTACCTGGATGCAAACAACCTGGCAGAAAATACATTGGTTATCTATACCAGTGATCAGGGATTCTATTTAGGTGAAAACGGCTGGTTCGATAAGCGATTTATGTATGATGTTTCGATGCAAACACCTTTGCTGGCGCGTTGGCCGGGATACATACCTGCAAATTCAACTAATACCAATCTTGTACAGAATATTGATTTTGCACCAACCATACTGGCTTTTGGCGGTGTAAAAACCCCGGTATGGATGCAGGGTGTGAGTCTTAAAAATCTCATGACAACAAAACAGGACAAACTTTCCAGAAAATATCTTTATTACCACTATTATGAGTATTCAAAAGACCATACGGTAATACCGCATTTGGGTATTCGCGGGGAAAGTTATAAGCTTATTTATTTCTATACGGTTGATGAATGGGAGTTTTATGATTTGGAAAAAGATCCCACGGAACAACACAATCTAATTGATGATCCTTCGCAGCTACCCAATATCATTCAAATGAAAAAGGAGTTAAAGAAATTGCAGGTGGAATATGATGATCAGGAGATCAGTTTAAAATAACCATCATGTCATCAAACAAAAAACCTGTAAGAATTAACTTACAGGCCTATCAAAACAATGCATGAGAAAAAAGAGCTGTAGGGGCTCCCCGATAATAATCGGGGAGCACGGAATCAATTAGCTATAACTAATTTTTTTTGAAAATTAATTCCCCAAACAAAAAAACCTGTAAGAATTAACTTACAGGCCTATCAAAACAATGCATGAGAAAAAAGAGCTGTAGGGGCTCCCCGATAATAATCGGGGAGCACGGAGTCAATTAGCTATAACTAATTTTTTTTTGAAAATTAATTCCCCAAACAAAAAAACCTGTAAGAATTAACTTACAGGCCTATCAAAACAATGCATGAGAAAAAAGAGCTGTAGGGGGAGGGATCGAACCTCCACGGAGCAGTTAGCTATAACACAAACCCGGTGGTCAACCCCGGTCGGTCCCGACTTTCGTCAGGATCGGCTCTATGTTACGTTTGTCCTGTTATCTCCACCCCCGAGACGAGAGGGCATGTCTGCCAAAAGTTTCATCACCCCACAGTATCAGGAATTATATCCTGTTCAAATAACTTTGATAAGACAAATGTAAACAGATTGGCCCTTTCTTTCCAAATTATTTAATAAATATTTTGAAATTATAGAAAATATCCAAATATTTGCCATTATCATTAAAATAAATTCAAAATCAACTTCTAAAATGGCAACAAAATTAAATCTGGACAAATTAGACCTTCAGATCATTCAGCAGATGACAGAAAATGCAGGCATTTCTTATGCAGACCTGGGTAAGCAACTTTTTGTTTCAGGGGGAACTATTCATGTCCGTATCAAAAAGCTGGAAGAAGCAGGTATTGTCAAAGGTACTAAACTCAACGTTGACCTGAAGCATTTAGGCTATGACGTGATCGCTTTTCTCGGTATTTACCTGGAAAAAAGTTCTCTTTATGATTCCGTTGCAAAAGAACTGGAAAATATTCCGGAAATCGTCAGGCTAAACTATACAACGGGTAACTATAGCATGTTTGCAGAAATTGTTTGTAAGGATATCACCCAGCTAAGAACTGTTTTGCACGACCAGCTTCAAAAAATCAAAGGGATTGAACGTACGGAAACATTTATTTCATTGGAAGAAAGTTTTAGCCGCAATGTAAAAGTGATTCAATCCTGAACATCCATTTATCATGAATGCTTTTAGCCGGTTTTATTCTTCCCTGGGTTTATTGATTTTGCTGAATTTGTTGATTAAGCCGGTATGGATATTCGGCATTGATCTGCAGGTTCAAAACATTATCGGCACACAAGCATATGGAAATTATTTTGCCCTATTAAATCTTGCTATCGTTTTCAGTTTTCTAACAGATTGGGGATTTACTATTTTTTTTAATCGTTCTGCTTCTGCTATGCCTGATGTGTACCTAAATCGTGCAGGCAGTTATGCAATATTAAAAATTGTTTTTGCCTTCATTTACGTGACTGTGGTATTCCTGATAGCATGGCTCAGTGATATAGATGATTGGTTCATTGTATTAATGGTGGTACTAATTCAGGTTCTTACTTCTTTTTATCTTTTTATACGCAGCATGATTACAGCTATGCAAAAATTTAAAACCGATGCATGGTTATCCGTACTGGAAAAATTCCTGATGATTTTAGTTTGCGGAACATTTATTTACTTTCCTTTTATTGCCGGTTCCATAACATTATCTCGTTTTTTATCCGTGCAGGTTCTTGCGCTGTCAGGAGCTGTGGTTATGGCTTTGTTTATTTTGATTTCCTTAAAAGTATCCTTGCGTTCCATAAAACGGGATCATCTAAACAAGGATCTATTTAAATCGGCTTTACCATTTGCAATGATCGTATTCCTGATGGCGATACATCATCGCATAGATGCATTTTTATTGGAAAGATTGCACCCCGATGGAAATTATGAAGCAGGAATGTATGCAGCCGCTTATCGCTTATTGGATGCCTTCCTGATGCCGGGTAACCTGGTGATTGCATTTTTATTACCATTTATTGCAAAACAACATGCTGCAAAAAAAACATTTGAAGATGTGGCGATGAATGTGCGTCATTTTTTGATGATGGTATCCGTTGGAATAATTACACTGGGGATTATCCTGGCCCCCTGGATTCAAAATATATTATATGATCATGATGTTGAGTATGGGTCAGTAATTTTACAACTTACCCTGTTATCAATGGGGGGATATACTTTAATACAAGTATATGGCACCATACTTACCGCCACCGGTTTTATCCGTCAATTTGTAATGATCATTTTTTTTGCCGTCATGCTGAATATAACACTGAATTTTTTTCTGATCCCTGGTATGGGCGCCAAAGGCCCGGCAATGGCTGCAATCATCAGTCAAAATCTTTGTGGGTTATACCTTGCTTTTTTTACCACAAAAAAATTAAAATTATCATCCGGGGTTGGTTCTATATTTATTTATCTTTTTTCGGCAGGAATTTATTTTATTATTATAATGGCAGCCGGATATTGGAATATAAGCGAATGGTTATTGATTCCCTGTTGCGTTATTGCAGGTTTATTGATTGTTCATTTTACCAAAACACCTGATTGGCGTAAATCTATGACTGATTTAAATTTACCAACCTAAATTAGCTGCATGATAGAAAATAATCTTCCGGCATTGCCCGATTTTTTTGATATCCTGAAATATTGGTGGAAAAAAATATTAATGACTGTAATCATTGCTACTGCAATAATTGTAATTATTTTAATGATCAAGCCTAAAGAATATTTGGGAATAACCACCGCGTTACCAGCATCTGAATTCTTAACGGACAGGGGTGGTATTTTTAATGAAAATATCCAGGCACTATATTCCAGTCTTGGAACTCCTGATGCATTGGACAGAGTAGTGGGAACCTCTAAACTGGACACACTATATGCAATACTTGTAGATGAATTTGATCTTATTAACGATTATAAATTAACCCATAAAGACAATTCCCGCTATAGAGCTATTAATAAATTACAAGATGATACGAGAGTCATTAAAAGTGATTATGGTGAACTTAAAGTAAAGATATGGCACAGATCTCCGGTAATGGCCGCTAAGCTTTCAAGAGCTTTTATGCAGCAATTGCAAAAAATGCATCAGCAGGTACAACTGGTCAACAACAAGAAAGTGATGCAAAACATTGAACGTTCTTATAAAGAGAAACTCAATGAATTATCGGCCCTTGAAAATGGCAATAATAATAATGGCAATAATACAATCGATTCTATGTATGCACCGGTTGTTAAAACCTTACGATCAAATGCATTGATGCAACAGTTGACAGAGTATGAGAAGTTAATGGGCCAATATAATTTAGTTATTAACACCGAGGCCCAGGTATTGGTGGTGGTAGAGAATGCACCCGTGCCTGTAAAAGCTGATCGACCGGATTATTTGGTTGTTCTGCTGGCAACAATTTTTGTCAGTTTTGTATTTTCTTTCCTGGCGGCTCTTGCACTGGAAAAGAGAAGGATTAATAAATAATATATTATGCTGGCCAAAGAAAACCAACATATTTTTATTTCAGCTACCACAATTCTTTTATTACCCTTCCTGGTATTATTTGCATATACAGAACATTGGATTTACCTGGCCATTCCATTTGCTTTTATCCTGTTTTATTTTGGGTGGCAGTCTATTTCTTTTATTTACATTTTATTATTTTTATCACTGCCATGGTCATCCGAAATTAGTGTAGGCAATTCTTTTTCTACTGATTTTCCGGATGAACCTTTTATGTTATTGGCTGCACTTTTATTCATAGTCATGATCTTTTATAACAGAAGAATATTAAGCATGGTTGAGTGGGGTCATCCTTTGATGTGGCTGGTTGTATTACATATAGGGTGGTTAATTTTTACAACTTCAGCTTCAACACATGTAATAATTTCCCTTAAATACCTGTTGGCAAAGAGCTGGTATATTATTGCCTTTTTATTGTTACCAATTTTGATTTTGCAGAGTAAAAAGCAATTAAAAATTATAGTGTTGGTTTTTTCTGTCTCTTTATTGGCCGTTGCCTTAGTCATTATTGCCAGGCATTCAATGAATGATTTTTTATTTATTCATATCAATGATGCGGTCTATCCATTCTTTCGGAATCATGTAAACTATTCAGCCATGCTGGTTTGTGGCTTACCCATTGGTATAGCTATGTTCCGGTTAAATACAACCAGCACTTATAAGCGGTTGATCACAATTGCCTTATTGTTGATTGTAGTAGCATTGATTTTGGCATTCTCCAGGGGAGCCTGGCTGGCAATTATAACAGGTTTGGTCACTTATCTGTTATTAAAGAGAAGGATATTATGGCAAACATTTGTTGTGGGCATTTCAATAACTATACTAACAGTTTTTTGGTTAAAATCCAATGATCGGTATTTAGCCTTTGCACATGATTATAAAACAACCATTTTTCATACGGATTTCAGAGAACATATAACGGCTACCTACCAGTTAAAAGATGTTTCCACAGCAGAAAGATTTAACCGGTGGATAGCAGCTGTAAGAATGGTTCCTGAAAAACCTTTAGTTGGTTTTGGTCCTGGAACCTTCAGCACAAATTACAAGCCCTATACTATACCGGCATTTAAAACCTGGGTAAGCGATAATAAAGAACAATCAACGGTACACAATTATTTTTTATTGCTGATCACTGAACAGGGATGGCCGGGGTTAATATTTTTTCTGCTATTGCTGACTGCCCTATTTTATTATGCGCAGCATTTATTTTACAAGTTGCGTGATCCGTTTTATAAAGAAATGGTGATGGCTGTTGCCAGTATCATGGTGATGATTATAACCCTTAATTTTTTGAGTG
>MWWA01000013.1_pt1 | contig 73486 bp, 63 predicted proteins | sample 1047341 | NCBI WGS metagenome assembly MWWA01 (sample SAMN06349978, study PRJNA376086) | soil metagenome | isolation source: MS5-1 sample Antarctic (ecotone) soil | place: Antarctica | collected 2015-01-13
ACATTAAATACAAAATCATAAGGGGCGGTAGGTGGTGGCAGGCTGCTGCCCGGGGGCATAATATTGAAATAAGGTTGTATGGCTTGTTGAAATACCGTAGCCAATTCAGTTAGCTTATACTGACCCTCTAAACGTGCATTAACAGGTGCACTAATTATTTGCAGGTATCGACTGCTATCCGTTTCATCGGCTATTAAATGCATGGTATCAAGCACCATTCTTTGCCCGTTATACACCATCAATGATTGAGTAGCCATTAAGGTTCCCTGCAAACGATCGGGATCAGTGACCGGAAAATCACCCACAATATTCCCCCTGTAAATAATAGTATCAGGCGTTAAATTCAACGCATACGTTTTAATGCTGTCTATTTGAGCGTTTAGTTGTATTGAAGGATAGCTACCTGAAAGATTACCTGATGCATCAATGTCGAGATCAATATTGGGATCGGTTATGGAAGCCAGTACATTGAATTGCTGATCCTGAATGTCGCCAGTAATATTTATATTATTATAATTATAATTATTATAAGTCACAGAAGTTATGACACCATCCATTTTAGCAATCATAGTCTTGGGATCGAAACCTGAACCGCTTAAACGCAGATCTGAGCTGAGTGTTCCCAATGTTTCAGACATCTGTAAAATGTTACCCAGGTTTAGTGACTGTGTAGTAAGATCCAGGTCATAACCCAGGTTTTGCGGATTGGATAATTGTTTAAACTGTCCATTGATGGTAGCATTACCAGAGGAGGTATTGATGGCAAGGTTTGCATTCAAGCTGGCTGTATTTCCTCGTACTGTTCCACGCAAACCTATCCTCTCGGGTATGGTGATATTATCAGGAACTGCATCCTTGGGAATGAATAATGACAGATCGGACCTGGAAGTGGTGAACTCTTTTATTGCCAGGTCAGCACTTATTGTACTCATATCTGATAATCCGGCGAGTGATCCGTCAATATGCAAGCGGGTGTTTTGTAATCCCTGAAAATAAAAATCATTAACAAATAACTGTTGCATAGTCCCATGAACATCACCATCCACGATCCACGTTGCCTGTGGGTTGGTAAAGCCAGGTTGTCCCCTCAACTGAGGTGCAAATGCAAGAATATCTTTTACCTGGATCCGACTTTCACGAATATTAGCATTAAGAGTTAATAAACCCAGGTCATTCTGTATTGCTTCTAATGATGGGTAACTGATCATTGCAGATCGCCTGATAATTGTTCCTGGCGTTTTAATTACAAGGTTTCTTAAAAAAGCCTGGCGGGGTCCATAAAAGAAATCGGTCCTTAAACCAGATAAAATAAATCCACTCTGTTCCCTGAAATTTCCTCTTATTATTTTCCCTGAAACGGTATCACCGGCAAATAAAAAATCGTCAGCATGCAGAGTAAGATCCCGGGCGTCCAAATGCGCATAATCAATACCGTAAGAAAGCTCAGGAGCGGTATCATCATCAAATTTTAACCGGTTATTATCCAACCGTAAAGTGGACACACCAAAACGCCAAAAACTTTGTTGCAAGCTTTCTGCTTCCTGCTTTACTTCTTTTTTAATTAATTCGGCCTGTTGCTTTTCACCCATCCGAATGGCTATAAAAGTATTGGCAAGATCTAATTCTTTTATATCTATTAATTGTTTTTTGAGATCAAGGTTATTGACCTGGGTTTTAAATTTATCCAGGTTAAGCGTAGTGTAAAAAGCTGAAACATCATTGCGATAATCGAGGTAAGAATCACTGATAGTAATATCCTTCAATTGTAACTGAAATACCGCTGGTTGCTGAACCTCAGCTACATCTTTTGAAAGTGGTTCCGGTGTTGCCAAAGGTTTGGTCTGGAAAATTTTTCCATTAAAGCCTCTTAAATTGATGGTAGGTATATCAAATATTAATCGATCTGGATCAAATACATCTATACGCCCATCCAGGTGTTGCACTTTAACATTCACATCATTCCCGGTAATAACGTCCTTGTATAAAAAGCGAACATTATCCAGTATCACTGAATGTATGTTTATTTGCAAAGCAGCAGTATCCGTGGAAGCGGCTGGCGTCGCTGGCATAAATGCATCTATAATAAATTGAAAGTTGAATGTGGTGTCAGGTAGCTGCCTGTTTATTTTAGCAATGATATCTTCGAAATGGATCTCATTTACTTCCACTTTATTGCTTAATAATTTTAACAAAGAAATATCTACGCTGATCTCCCCGCCAGAAAAAAGGGTATCTGCTTGCTGGTCTTCAATATAAATGCCTGAAAGAATAACATCCCTTGGTATTCCAATATAAATTCTATCGATCTCAACTTTTGTATCCAGCTTTTCTTCCAGGTAATTTACCACCTTTTTACGGGCAAAATTCTGAACAGGGGGGATCTGGATCAGGATGATGAGCAATAATATGAATATGAAAATGCCTGCTATAACTTTAACCAATATCCTTCCAGTCTTGCGAAGCGTATTTTTCCATTTAGATTCGGTAGGCGGGGGTGGTGTCATTTTAATTTATTGCTATTTTTATCACTCACGTGTGCAAAATTTTACAGATAATCATAAACACAAATAACAGGCCTCAAATTCACTAAATAGTGATAGTTTGTAAGCAGGCTTACATGTAGATATATTTCTACATACTCCTTAAAGATAAATTGAAAATCTGTTATAAGATTTTTAAAGATATTGAAGAAACAGGCGCTTAAAAAAAGCATTAGGAGTGTTTAACGTTAATCATTATCCGCTTTTCTCAATCCCAGTTTATGGATCATTTTCACTTCAACGGCATATACTCCAAAATCTGCTACCACCTTTCCTTTCATTTCGTAAAAACCGCTACCTGTTAACGGTGTGTTGTCCGCAACGTCGGGAAAATGAACGGTATCGAGCCAGTCGCCCTGCTGATCAAGGAAAGTTCCAAATTGCATAAGTTGACCTCTTTGAGTGCGTATTGGTTTTTGCGTAATATAATAACCCAGGATTTCTATTTCTTTACCAATCATATTCGCAAGTTCATTTGACATAACATATGATTTTGTACTTATCTCCGCTAATAGAAAAGGATTACAAAGCGGAAAACCAAAAAGTTGTATTTCATCAAGTGCATCTTCCCTAAAAGTTTGCACAAGATGTGGGAGTTTGAAATCCGGTGGCTGACTCTTGAATAATTTGCCGGCTGCAGGCATTTTTTCTTTCATTTTTTTATGCAAAAAATTCGCTTCCCATAATAACTCCTTTTTATTTTTTTTGGTGAAGCGGAAGGCACCGGCCCTGATTAAAATATTTAATTGCTCTATACCAATGGCGGTTCGTTCTATAAAATCATGAAGGTGTAAAAAACTTCCACACTGACCTCTTTCCTGGAGTATGCGATACAAAGTTTTCTGGTCAAGTGATTTGATATGAATAAATCCCATATAAACTTCGCGATCATAAATACCGGTTAATTCAAAACTGTTATTGATACATGGTGCATGTATTTGAGCTCCGGTACGGCGTAATTCATGAAAATATAATTCGGTTGAATAAAACCCTCCGAAATTATTGATCACTGCCACCATAAACTCCATGGGAAAATAAGTTTTCAGGTAAAGGCTTTGATAACTTTCTACAGCAAATGATGCGGAGTGAGCTTTTGAAAAAGAATAACCACCAAAACTTTCAATCTGTCGCCATACTTCAGCGGTTAAGGCCGGTGTATATCCCTTTTCATTGCAATTCTGAAAAAATTTATTCTTAATGGCATCGAATTCTTTTCTACCCCTGTATTTACCACTCATAGCACGCCTTAAAACATCCGCTTCGCCCATATCCAATCCGGCAAAATGGTGAGCAACCTTGATCACATCCTCCTGGTATACCATCACCCCATATGTTTCCTGTAAAAGTTCTTCCATCTTAGGATGCAGATATTCAATTTCGGTGGGATGATGAAACCGATAAATGTATTGACGCATCATTCCCGACTGAGAAACCCCTGGCCTGATAATGGAACTGGCCGCAACTAAAGTAATATAATCACTGCATTTCAGTTTCTGCAGCAATTGCCGCATGGCCGGACTTTCAATATAAAAACATCCAATGGTATCCGCCTTTTTAATTTGTTCAGCAACTTTTTTATCCTTTTTGAATTTTTCAACTTCCCTTATGTCGATAGAGATATTTTTATTTTCTCTTACCAGCCGGATAGCTTCCTTTATATGACCTAACCCTCTTTGAGAAAGAATATCCAGTTTATATAAACCTACTTTTTCTGCAACAAACATATCTATCTGCGCTGTTGCAAAACCTTTAGGTGGAAGTTCCATTGCCGTATAATTGCAAATGGGTTCCTCGCTGATCAGCATACCTCCCGGGTGTATGGATAAATGATTGGGAAAATTGCGTAACATCTCCCCATAATAAAGGATATGCTTCTGGTAACGGTCTTCCCTAAACGTAGCATGCGGATCATTCAATAATTCATCAGTTTCCGCCTTTGGCAAGCCAAACACTTTAGCCAATTCCCGAATGATGATATTATGCTGAAAAGTGCTGTACATACCCAGCAAGGCCACATGATCCTTACCATAGCGCTTAAAAATATAATCGATCACTTCATCGCGGTCCTGCCAACTAAAGTCAATATCAAAATCAGGTGGGGAAGTACGGTATGGATTTAAAAATCTTTCAAAATAAAGATCCAGGTCAATGGGATTTACATCTGTTATCTGCAGGCAATAAGCCACAATTGAATTAGCACCAGAACCACGGCCAACATAATAAAAACCCCGGCTTTGCGCATACCGTATCACATCCCAGGTGATTAAGAAATAAGCATTGAATCCAAGACTGTCAATGATCTTCAGTTCCTTTCTCACTCTTTGTTCGGCTTCGCGGTTGTTGTTACCAAAGCGGTAACGCAAACCATCCATCGCCAGTTTTTCAAGCAGGATCATATCATCTGCTTTGCTGGAAGAAAAACATTTTTTATTCTTATCAACATGCAGGTCAACCTGGTAGTTACAACCCTCCATGATTTTCCATGTATGGGTGATGATGAAAGAATATTGCTTAAAAGCATGTAGCACCTGCGCAGGCGTTAAAAAAATTTCATCCGGCCCTGCAATTTCAGTTGCCTGCTGTTTGCTTAAGATAATATTTTTATCAACTGCTCTTAATAAGCGATGCAGGTTATACCCTTTCTTATCCTTATAAGTTACAGGTTGCCATACAACTAGTTTATGTTGCCATTTAGATACATCAAAAGAAAATAATTTATTGACCTGCGAAGGACGAACACCCAACAACTCATTTTCCTTTAATGTATGAGGATCCTTTTTATTAAATGAATATATAAGCCAAACATTGTTGGTCCAGATTTCATTTTCTTCAAACAATTTTTGTTGTTGAAAATGCCTGGTTAAATACCGATTGATCTCTGCCAGGCCTTCATCATTACGTGCCAGGAGAATGAAAAGTAAATCATCTTCATTCCTGATCTCCGCGCCCAGGATAGCATGAATTTTATGCTCCCCGCAAAAAGAATAAAAATCCCACCAGTCAGCAGTGTTATTGATATTGGTTAAAGCCATAGATGTGGCGCCGGCTTCAACACCTTCCTTCACCAGTTCTTCAGTAGATAGCGTGCCGTAGCGGTAACTAAAAAATGTTTTACAATTGAGGTACATGATGATTATTTAAAGCATACCGCTGGCACGCTGGATTAAATTTTTTCCAAAACGTAAATGAAGTTTGTCGATAGCCTGGTACATCCTGATCTTTTCATCCGAATCATCGAACAAACTGATTTGATAATTGCCAGGGACCAGATTTGAAAACCTCACCCCTACCAGCCTGACCAGTAATCGGCGATCATACAATTTTTCAAACAGCATCAATACCGTTTTTATCAGCAAGTGATCGAGTGCAGTGAATGGGAGCATGATTTGTCTGGTAACAGTATCAAAACCGGAATAACGCAGTTTTACAGTTATACATCCTGTCAATCTGTTCTGGCTACGCAGATCCGAAGAATTTTTTTCGGTTATCCTTACCAGTTGAGCCCGCATATATCCAATATCGATTGTATCAGCATCAAAAGTTCGCTCGCCACTGATGGACTTTTGTTCATGAAAGGGAATAACAGGTGATTCATCTATTCCATTGGCACGGCGCCAAAGTTCAATACCATTTTTCCCCAGCAGGTTTTCCATCATCTCAATAGGAATCTCGCTTAAGGTTTGAACCGTTCGTACTCCCATCTGCATCAGTAAATGACCGGTCTTGTAACCTACCATCGGCAATTTCATAACTGGTAACGGAGCAAGAAAACGTTTTTCATTGCCAAAAGGTATTTCAAGCTGGCCATTAGGTTTAGCTTCATCCGTTGCCACTTTGCTTACCAGCTTGTTGGTACTAAGTCCGTAAGAAATAGTGAGACCCGTTTCATGGTGAATGAGTTTTTTGATTTCCCCGGCATATTGACTGCATCCAAAAAAGCGATCCATACCGGTCATATCAATATAGAATTCATCAACACTCGCCTTTTCAAAATGAGGGACCTTGAAAGCAATAATTTCGGTGACAGTTTGAGAATAACTGCTATAGGATTCTAAATCACCACTAATAATAATTGCTTCCGGGCACAGGCGGCGAGCGAGTTTCATGGGCATGGCCGAATGAATTCCAAAACGACGTGCTTCATAACTGCAGGCAGCTACAACCGCACGATCTGATTTACCGCCTACCAATAAAGGCTTTCCTTTTAAACCAGGATTTTTCAGGCATTCAACACTCACAAAAAAAGCATCCATATCCATGTGTGCTATAGTTCTATGTGAGTTAATAAACATTGATTCATTTTTATAAAGCAAAATTACTAATTTATTTAGCATTTAATTACTAAATTTATGAGCATATCAAAAATGATGACAAGTGTTTAAAATTTATAAATAATGAATTTTTAACGTATGATTTTAACTGCATAATCACCATCTATAACGCCTTGACACCACGTGAAAAAATTTACAATGTATTAACAGTCTTTAGCCGATAGATTTGGAATGAGGCATACCAATAATAATCCGGGGACGTTGTTTTAGAATCAGTACTAATTACCACTGCTATGATTAAGGATAGAATTTTACGGCTATTATTTATACCGTTGCTGGGGATTTTCATTCCTTACTTTTCCGATATCATATCTTATGAACATTATACCATTACTGAACTGGTAATTACCCATCTGTATTTTATTTTTCTCTCTTTTTGCATCTGGAACACTTCCAGTTGGATTCATCATTCATTGAGACCTTTATATAAGGTAAACCAAAATCCTTTTACCAAAATCAGTTCTATTGCATTAACAAGCGCCTTGTTTGGTGGAGCCATTTGCTGGATATTCTCGCTCATATGGTTCCGGGTATCCAGGGAAAACTTCAGTTGGCTGCCCGTTTTTAAAAGCAGTTCTTTTTCGGCACTTGCAGTTGTTGTATTTACATTAATTTATGAAATCCTTTTTTTAACCAAAGAAAGGCAACTGGATGAAGAAGTGGTTAGTCAACTCGATATTGAACGATCCAGGGCTGAAATGACTGTACTGAACCAGCAATTAGAACCTCATTTCATTTTTAATTCACTGAATGCGCTCTCCTACCTGATACTTCATGATGCCCAAACGGCACATGCTTTCAACAGCAAGCTTGCCAGTGTATACAAATATTTCCTGATCAATAAAAACCGGGAACTGATTTCCCTGCAGGAAGAACTGGAATTCATCAATAATTATTTTTTTCTGTTGCAGATACGACATGATCATAAACTTACCATGACAACCAACCTGGATAAAGAACAGGAAGACAATATCATGATTTTGCCCTGTGCTTTACAATTGCTGGTTGAAAATGCTATAAAACATAACGAGTTTAATGATGAAAATCCATTGCTGATTAATATATTTCAGCAGAATGGTTACATCACCATCAAAAACAATAAAAAACCCAAACCCTATCTGGTTAATTCTACCAATATCGGGTTACGGAACCTTAGTGCCCGGTATAAATTTGTTTGTAATAAGGATATCAGCATCCAATCTTCAGATCATGAATTCATTGTGATGCTCCCATTGATCAATAAAACACAACCACATGCTTAATGCCATTATCATTGAAGATGAAAAGCCTGCCATGGAAGCGCTGATTCAGAGCCTTTCAAAAGTTTCGCCACAGGTTCATATTAAAGCCCGTTTAAGTTCGGTAAAAGAAAGTATCTGTTTTTTTTCTGGAGAAACGGATGCTGATCTTATATTCAGCGATGTACAGCTTACTGATGGTTTATCATTTGATATTTTTTCTGCCGCACCGGTTCGAATTCCGGTAATCTTTATAACAGGATATGACGAATTTATGATGCAGGCATTTGAAACTAACGGTATTGACTACCTGCTAAAGCCCGTGGAAAAGGAGCAACTGGATAAGGCGCTTCAAAAATTCCGGAATTTTCAACAACATTTCAACCATTCACAACCGGTCATGGATAAACTGAATGGCTATTTTCAGCAGCAAAGCAAAAAACGGGTACTGGTAAAGAATGGTAATGAATATATACCATTGAAAGTTGATGATATATTGCTTTTCTATACGGAAAATAAAATTGTATTTGCCATTGATCGTTGTGGCAAAAAATACCAGGCGGACCGTAAGCTGAGTGATTTAGAAACGGAGATGGATACTTCCGTTTTCTTCAGGGCCAATCGCCAGTATCTTGTCAACATTAATTATGTAAAAGGCTTCAGGGCCTATGAAAAAGTAAAAATCGTTTTGGATCTTACCATTCCACTTACCAGTCATGTGATCATAATCAGCCAGGAAACGGCACCGCAGTTTCGAAAATGGATCAATGAATATTAACTACTTACCGTAAAAAAAGAGCCGCAATTTATTACGGCTCTTAAAATTAGTATATCACTTGTTATCCTTTTTTCATTTTGCTGTATAAGTTCAAATTACCATATGGATCTGCCTGCACATTCAACCAGTTTTTATCATCATGCAGCACCACATAATAATAAAGATATGATCCCGATGTTAACTCGGTTACGCCGAAAACTTCTTTGTCCTTATACTGCTCTTTCACTTTTGTTTGAATAAAAGGAGGTAATTCTTTCTCGGTATAATAACGGATTGTTTGTAAAACATTTCCGTTTTTATCATATCTGATCTGCGTATCAATACCATTACATTCAAAGCGTGCGGAAATCACCTTTCCTGATTCATACCAGCTTACATTTTTCGCATCGGCAAATGATTCATTGAATGCTTTCAGCACTTTTTCATTGATTACCGGGTTAGGCTTATGAGCGAAGCATGCAATGCTGAATAACAGGGCCAGAGGGAATAATAACTTTTTCATGATTATAATTTTTTGAATGAAAGATTCGGTTTCTGATTTAAAATTAGTGAGCCGGATTGCATCCTAAAAGCCATTATACTCAGGCGGTAAGAATATTTTTGCCCTGTCAAAAACAATAATTTAATAACACTTGCTGAAGCAGGAAAATCGATAACTGAAATAATACATTCACCCTGTGAACCGTGATTGGAGGATGTTACATTAACCCGGTTAAGCTATTGTTAAAGTGGAAGATCCCTAAATAAGCGGTAAATAAACGTGAGATTAATCTAAAATCTACGTTCTAACGTTAATGATTAACCTAATTCAATATTTATTACAAAATCATTATCCAGGATCTCATTCAGGAAAAAGAATAAAGCTTTTACCTCTTTAAAATCAGGTTGTTTTAATTTAGTAGAATCCAAACTACAATATATGATTCCAATCCTTGGATTTATACTCTGTGCGCTGGTCATCCTGTATTGTGGTAAAAAATTATCTTTTTATGGAGATATTATTGCTTACCGCTCAGTGTTAGGTAAAGCATGGATCGGCCTGATCCTTTTATCAACAGTTACATCATTACCAGAATTAATGGTTGGCATCAGTTCATCGGCTATTGTACAATCCGCAGACTTGGCCGTGAGCGATGTATTAGGCAGTTGTGCGTTTAATCTTGGACTATTAGCCATCCTTGATGCATTTATGCCTAAGCAGGCTGCACTCTTCAGCACAGCATCACAGAAACATGTATTAGCTGCTGTAATGGGTATTATCCTTGTGGCAATGGCAGGCATTGGTATTTTTTAGCCTGAGGAAATGAGTATGATTCCATTTATAGGCATAACAAGCATTTATTTGTGGTGATCTATATGTGGAGCATCCGGTTACTTTACTATGAAAAGAAAACAGCTATTATTGAAACAAAAGACGAACACAATGATGAAGGTCCCATTTCACTAAAAAAAGCAATTCAACATTTCATATTTTTTGCAGTTATAACAGTAGGGGCAGCATTATTTCTACCTTATTTAGCCGACCAAATTGCAGAAATGACGCAATTGGGAAAATCATTCGTAGGTACAGTATTCTTAGCAACATCCACTTCATTACCAGAAATTGCCGTGTCTATTGCGGCTGTCAGAATGGGCTCATTAGACCTTGCAGTCGGCAACCTTTTTGGCAGTAGTATTTTTAATATCGTGATACTCTCAATAGATGATATCTTTTACACAAAAGGAAAGCTTTTAAAAGATGCATCGGATGCAAACCTGATTTCCATTTTTGCAGTGATCATTATGTCCGCAATTGCCATTGTTGGTTTAACTTACCGATCTGGTAATAAACGCTATAAACTTGCCTGGGATTCAGCCCTGATCTTTTTAGTATATATTGTAAATCTTATTATTTTATACAGGTTAACTTCCATTTAATGAATTGGCACCAGCAGGAAACTGAGAAAATTTATGAAATAACCGAATCCTCTTCAAAAGGATTATCAAAGGATAATGCTGAAAAAAAATTAAAGGAAGTTGGTGAAAATGTTTTGGCTGAAAAAAAGAAGCAACCCGCCTGGATGCTTTTCCTGCATCAGTTTAAAGACTTCATGATACTGGTACTTATTGCTGCCGCTATTATTTCAGGATTGGTTGGCGAGTTAACAGATACTATCATCATTCTGATCATTGTTTTGCTGAATGCCATTGTTGGTTTTGTCCAGGAGTATCGTGCGGAAAAAGCAATGGAAGCCTTGAAACAATTAGCAACGCCCAATGCAAATGTGATCCGGGATGGGCGACAGGTAAATATTTCGTCTACCAAACTGGTGCCCGGCGATTTAATTTTACTGGAAGCAGGAGTATTAATTCCCGCGGATATCAGGTTAACTGAAGTTCATTCTTTACGCATTGAAGAATCTTCACTCACCGGTGAATCGGTTGCAGTAGATAAAGTTTCAACCATTATAGAAGAAGGTGATATCCCGCTGGGTGACCGGTTGAATATGGCTTACAAAGGAACCAGTGTAACAAACGGAAGAGGCTACGGGATTGTGATCGGGACTGGGATGAATACCGAGATCGGCAAAATTGCCGGTATGCTACAGGAAGATAGAACCAGTTCTCCATTACAACTGCGCATGGCTGATTTCAGCAAGAAAATTTCTTACCTCATTTTAGTTATTTGTGTTGTATTATTTGGCGTAGGCATATTGCGTGGCGAAGAGCCGATGCAAATGTTATTGGTGGCCATATCACTGGCAGTTGCTGCTATTCCCGAAGCACTCCCGGCACTTATAACCATTGCCTTAGCTAAAGGTGCCAACAGGCTGGTCAGGAAAAATGCATTGATGCGCAAACTGCCCGCAGTGGAAACATTGGGGTCAGTAACATTTATTTGCACGGATAAAACGGGAACGCTTACGCAGAACAAAATGAAAGTAGTTGATGTTTTTCCGGCAGAAAATCTTCCAGAAATAGATAATGAAATTTCATTTTTTCTTCTTGCCATGTCATTGAACCATGATGCGGTATTTACGGGTGATGGTGAATGGAAGGGAGATCCAACTGAAATTGCACTGGTGGAGTATACTGAAGATCAGTTTGGGAAAAAAGCTGGGCTGGAAAAAATAATAGAAAAATACCCAAGAGAAGCAGAATTACCTTTCGACTCCGACCGGAAGTCTATGACCACCATTCACAAAATGGGTGATAAATACATCGCGATTGTAAAAGGTGCAACAGAGAATATCGCCGATATTTTAACACCGGATCATAACCATGAAAACATCAGGGAACAAAACCTCAAATTAGCTTCTAATGGAATCCGGGTGTTGGCATATGGGTATCGTTTCCTGGATAAAATTCCGGAGCCTTTTACCTATGAAGCTGTGGAAAAAGATCTGAAGTTTGTTGGTTTAGTGGGGATGATCGATCCTCCACGTGAAGAAGCCAGACAGGCTATTAAGGAATGTCAAACTGCAGGCATTCATTCTGTAATGATCACAGGTGATCATAAAGAAACCGCTTCAGCCATCGCAAAGGATTTGGGAATCCTGTCAACGAATGATCTTGTGGTAACAGGAAATGAGTTATCAAAAATGAGTGAAGAAGTTCTGGATGAAAAAGTTGAAAACATTCGCGTTTACGCACGGGTATCGCCCGAACAAAAATTGAATATTGTAAAATCACTACAACGTAAACATCATTTTGTGGCTATGACGGGTGACGGGGTAAATGATGCTCCATCATTAAAAAGAGCCAATATTGGCATTGCTATGGGTATTACGGGAACAGATGTAAGCAAGGAAGCATCGGATATGATTTTGCTGGATGACAACTTTGCTACCATTGTAAAAGCCGTTAAAGAAGGCCGTCGCATTTATGATAATATCCGCAAGTTTGTAAAATACATTATGACCTGTAATGGGGCGGAAATCTGGACCATTTTTATGGCACCTTTTCTTGGTTTACCCATTCCGTTATTACCCATTCATATTTTATGGATCAACCTTGTAACAGATGGATTACCTGGTTTAACCTTATCATCAGAAAAAGCTGAGAAAGACATTATGCAAAGACCACCCAGGAAAACGGCTGAAAGCCTGTTTGCAGGAGGCATTACATTTCATATTATTTGGGTGGGCATATTAATGGCGGTTATTACATTAGGCACACAGGCATGGTCCATACAAAATGCAAATACACATTGGCAAACCATGGTGTTTACCGTATTGTCATTATCCCAGTTAGGGCATGTTTTTGCCATTCGCAGCGATCATGAATTTGTTTACAAAACAGGTATCTTTTCTAATATGCCATTGCTCATTTCGATCATCATTACCTTTATTTTACAACTCGGTGTTATTTATCTGCCTTTTGCCAATACTTTATTTAAAACACAACCTTTAACATTAAATGAATTATTGATCTGCATTGGATTATCAGCCATTGTATTTCATGCAGTGGAAGCGGAAAAATGGGTGAAACAAATAAGAAGAAAGAAAACTTCCCTGGGTTAATTGATACTGGAAAATTCAACTCGTTTGACAGATGCCGAAGGCATCACAGGTTATAGCATTCATTATATACGGATAGGTACGACCCCGACTGGGTCGCAGAAAACTGGACAGACTTTTTTTATAAACTTTTTATCCCTTCGGGATAATGGGACGATGAAAAGGACAGCAGATATTTGTTGGAGTTAAATGCTGAAGGCTCAATTGGTTTGCAGGCAGATGCCAAAGGCATCACAGGTTTACAACATTTCATAATACACGAATAGATTTGATCCCAAAGGTGTCGCAGAAAACTAAAACCAATTAGTGATATAAGAAAAGCCACGTTAAATGGCTTTAAATTAGTGGAGAATAGCGGGGTCGAACCGCTGACCTCTTGCATGCCATGCAAGCGCTCTACCAACTGAGCTAATTCCCCTTAAGGGTTGCAAAAATAGGGATTTTGAACCTTTTGCCAACATGGCAAGGAAAATTGTTTACCCTAACGTTATTATGATTTTTTAGCTTGAATTACAGCTTTTTCAAACCAGCCAGGTAACATCATCAGCATCCAGTTTTGCAACAAATTCCTGCGCAACATTTTGCCCTGTATCAACCATGTTTCGCATTTCTGCCGGATTAAATACCAGTCCGCCGGGACCGCCACCTAAGGGTGTTTCAGGTTTGATGATAAACAGTTTTATCCCATGAACAGATTCAAGTGGGTTTTGCGGACCTTCTATATTAAAATAACGATTTATTGTATCTGGAGTAACACCATCATCTTTCATTTTCTGTTTCACCGCGTGAATGTATCGCAATGCCTTTGCATGTTGCTCCATGGCATATACATCATTTTTCTGAACATCCTCACTCATCATACTGATGGTTCTTTCAAGAATCGGGAACAACGTTTGATATTCCGTTTCAACTTCAGCCGAACCCGTTGAAAGCAGAATGCAAAATACTTCGGTAGCGCCCTGGTCAATGGCCATTTGTATACCGGCATATTCCCTGACACCACCATCTACATACTGGTAATTTTTTTCTTTCCCCTGTGTGTAATTAAAATCAATTTTGACAGGTGTCATAAATACCGGCTGACAAGCAGAACCCAAAATGGCGAGCCGCATATGCTCTGCATCCTGGATGATTTTTATATTATAGGATGATGCAGGCGAAGGCGTTTTATTGGTTGTATAAACGACAATACCCTGCGTTTGAAGACAGGTGTTTACAAGATAAATATCCGTGCCCGATCCGATTATTTCCTGGTAACGATCATCATTCATATGCTCCCGGATCAATTGCCATAAAGGCTCAACGGTATAAATAGATTTTTGATTTAAGCGATCTCCAATACGGTGAGTTGTTACAACCTTTTCGGTCGTTTGGGTAGTGTAAATTTCTTCCAATAAATCAATTTCCTTTGTGGCAGCTAATGGTGACATGAGTGCTCCCGTGCTGGTGCCCACAATGATATCGAAATGTAAAGTTGGAAACAAAAAGCGGAGACGCTGCAAGATACCGACGGCAAAAGCGCCTTTAGATCCACCGCCACTTATTACCAAAGCACGTTTCATCAGTATTGTTTTTTAGATTAATTGATTTCAGTTTGGAAATGTTTCCTTAGGTTGTTTAACTTTTGACAAGCGAAAGGCAATGCCTGATTGTATCCACCAATGATTCAGGTTATAATCCCGGTGTGCCATTAAACTTACAACCAGTTTATTCAACAGATCCAGGTTAATGCCAGCACCAGCCAGGCGTTGTTCATCGGTTCCCCATAAATGATCAACATTCAGGTGCAGGTTACCTAATGAACCGAAAAAACCGCCTTTGAATTCGGTTAACTTCAATGATATGGTAGGTCCTAATAAACCATGAATATCTTTGTTTGTATAAAATCCACCCGCTATTATTCCCCCTCTTAATGTGTGTTCAATGAGGGTAGCCTGGGGTACTAACTGTAATCCACCAACGAAAATATCAGCTGCCGGCTTTTTATAGGTGATCATACCTGAATGCAATCGCACATGCATAATAAATTCATTTGGAAATTCTGTTTGCGCGGAAGTATAAAAACAGGTTAAAAAGATTAAACCCGAAAGCAATCCTTTTTTAAAAAGGGATGCAAAGCGTTGGTTATAACTTTCACATAAAAAAGACATATGCTTTATTAAAAGTGAACACTATTAAATATAGTAATTTAATTTTTTAAATAAGGAAGTCAGATTCAACCTCTACAATATGTAAAAATTTACTTCATTAATACATTCTATAAGTTCAGGATTATAAACGCGATTAAAGCTGCTAAAAAAATGGTTCCATATCCTATGAAAATATGCCTTCGTAGTTCTTTGCTGCCAGCCCAAAGCGCAATGCCAATTTTTACCAATGTGTTTGATATAGTAGCAAGTAAAATAGCATTTTGTGCAACCCGCACGGTTAAACTTATGTTGGTTAATTTAGAAACCGAAATAGTAATTGCATCAATATCCGTTAAACCAGCTATAACACTAGAAATCAGAATTCCACTATTACCAAAATACTCGCTGGTATAACTAACTAAGAGAAGTATCAAAGTATAAATGAATCCAAAAGTTATTGCACTCTGCATATCCAGCGGTTTGCTTCCTGGCAGAGAGGCATCCATATTTTGGTTATTTACCTGTTTTTTATAAAAGTAAAATGTAATTCCAATGGCAGCCAGGAAAATGATCCCTACTGGTAATAATAAACCCTGCAACAATGATTTATTAAATATATAAACCCATAAAAGAACCCTGATAACCATGATGGATGATGCAGCTAAAATGGCAGTGGCGCAATTGATTGAAAGTGCTGGCAACTCTTTGCTTTTTTTAGCAAATACCCATGTTACCATGGTACTGGAGACGAGGCCACCAACAATTCCGGTGAGTAAAATCCCTCTGTTAGCACCCAGGAATTTCATCAGCAGGTATCCTACAAATCCAATACCGGAAATAAGCAAAATTACCCATCCGATTTCTCTTGGGTTAAGAACATCAAAAGGTCCCATGCTTGTATCAGGCAGAAAAGGGAAGATCAATAATGCTGCAACGATAAACCGGATGAAATCATACATCTCCTGTTGGGTGATCTTGCCAACAATGTATTTAAATTTAACCTTAGCAGATAACAGTACCACCACTATAACGGTAATGACTAAACTAAGTTCTATATACCCTAAAAAACTTAGTGATCCCAGGAAAAACGCAATGAGCGCAGAAAATTCAGTTGTTCCACCTATTTCCCCTTTAAAAGAAGTAATCCAGTAAGAAATTCCAATAAAAATTATTACTGCCATCAGGATACCCGCATAAATCCAGGGATTTACCAGGTAATTCATCATAACGCCAATAAAACCTAACAGTACAACGAAAGTAAAAGTGCGGATGCCTGCAAAACTTTTAATTTTAGTATTTATTGAAGAATATTCGCGTTCCAGTCCAATAAGGAAACCAATACCAACGGCAACCAGTAACCGGATGAAAAAATCTTTTTGTGTTATCTGGAAATCGGCAAGGTCAATTATATAGTTATCCATTTAGGAGCAGTTACCAGATAAAACTACATTAAATACATTGTCCTGAGAAATGTTCTGCGATTCTGGTTATCCCAAATTGTCTGTCCAATTTCCAGGTATAAAAAAATCGAAAGGTTAAATTATACGCATTCCCAGACAGCCTCCAAAAAATAATTTCTGGAATCAAAAAAATGCCCGATAGGCTCAAATCCGCTAAGTTTAGCCAGGGAACTGGTTTGCGAAACGGAATATTTTTGAGATACTTCTGTTTGTATACATTCGTTTTTCTCAAAATCAAATTTTTCTGCGCCTATACTTACCTGTTGTTTCTCCAGACTTACCAAAAAACTTTTACAGGTGCCGGATATGGGATCATATGATGGATAGTGATGAAATTTATCCAAACAAAAGTCGCCGCCCAATTCCCGGTTAATTCTTTCCAGCAGGTTCAGGTTAAAATGACTGGTTATGCCATCCCGGTCATTATATGCCCTGCGTATGATATGTGGATTTTTTTTAAGATCCATACCGATCATTAAAATATCATGCACATTCAAACAATTACGGATAGACGATAAAAACGCACCGGTTTCTCCCAAAGGAATATTCCCAACATTGGATCCAAGAAATAAAACAAGCTTTGGTTTCGCAGATTGTGTTTTTGACTGGTTAAGCATAGCGAGGTATTCCCCTTGCATACCATGCAATTTTAATCCAGGTAATTTACCGGGCAGGTTTTGCTGCAGCCATTCGATGATGTTAGCAGAAATATCCACCGGGTAATATATAAAATCAACATCCTGATCCTTTAACGCTTTAAGCAAATAGCTGCTTTTAGTTGCATCACCCGCGCCGAGTTCCCAAACATCAAAATCACCAAGCTTTGATTTAAAAAATTCAGCCAGTTTGCCTGATTGTTGTTGAAATATTTCCAGTTCGCATCGGGTTAAATAATAATCTTCACTGTGCATGATCTGCTGAAATAGTTCATCGCCCTTTTTATCATAAAAATATTTGGATTGCAGGTACTTTGGCGATGCATTTAATCCATCCTGAACATCTTTTAAAAAAATTTCCATAGTTCTATTTTGCCAACCTGATGCCGGTGTATTGCCAGCGTAAGAAGGTGTGAAAAAAATTGCGATAAGTAATTCGGGAGTGCCCTTCAGCAGTAACTTCTGATGCACCCCGTAATATTTTTTGGTTTACCATAAATTTTCCATTGTATTCACCGATAGCACCAGGTGCACGTGTAAATCCCGGATAAGGCAGGTAAGCACTTTCTGTCCACTCCCATCTTTTTCCCCAATCAAATTGCGTGGCCGCCACTTCCCATTCAAATTCGGTTGGAAGGCGGCAACCTTTCCAACTGGCAAACGCATAGGCTTCATAATAACTGACATGACATAACGGTAATGAGTGATCTATTTTCTCCAAACCTCTTAAAGTATAAATCCACCATTCATTGTCTACCAGGTGCCAATATAATGGAGCTTGAATTTTTTGGGTATTTACCCAATCCCATCCTTCAGCGTGCCAGTGCCTGAAATCCTGGTAGCCCCCATCTTTGATAAACTCTAAAAAATCTCCATTGGTTACCAAATCTGATGATACACTGAATTCATTCAGGAAAACCTTATGCCGGTTCAACTCATTATCAAAACAAAAACCTTCCCCTTCAAATCCAACTTCGTAAATATTTTCTGATATCGCGATCCATTTATTGGACATCATTTGCTTTGCATCCAGAAAATGCACATCATAGGATGGGAATAATGGATTATGTCCAAGTATGTATTTAATATCTGTACAAAGTAATTCCTGGTGCTGCTGTTCGTGGTTCAATCCCAGTAATAAGAGATCCTTTAAATCATTATTATTTTTTTCAAGAAAACGGCTCATTGCTTCGTCTACATGAGCGCGGTAGGCATATACATCAGCCACAGTAGGCCTGCTTAAATTTCCTCGGTCAGTTCGAATAACCCTTGCCCCCACTGTTTCATAATAACTGTTAAATACGAAATTATAGTTTGGATCAAATTCGCGGTAGCCTTCCATATGTGGTTTTAAAACAAAAGTTTCGAAAAACCAGGTGGTATGCCCCAAATGCCATTTTGGTGGACTAACATCCACTATTGGCTGCAAAACATAATCTTCCGTTTGCAATGGTTGGCAAATTTTCTCTGATTGTTGCCTGACTTCTTTAAAAATAGAATGTATTTCTTTCATGAAAGGATAGTTTGAACGAACTTATACCATAAAAAAAACCGGCCAGCTTTTTAATTGATAAATGAATAAATAGAATTTATTACACTTTTTCACAATTCGCAAACATTATAAATTGTTAACAGCATTGCAAGTTGAAACCACAGTACGTAAACTTATACTATAAAAAAAATTACCCTTACCGGGTATTTACTAAACTAAGTTTATGAAAACATCTTTACCCTTTTCAATTATCCTCCTGGCATTAATATCATTCAGTTCATGCCAACGCAAGGTTTACACATCAGCCAGTTTTGAACAACAAACCTTTGATCACAAAAAAGTTGCCATCGTCCCTGCTCAAATAATCTTTACCGGCAAACTACATAAAGATATGCGCCAGGAAGAAATTAAAGCAATAGAAGAATCAGAAAGCATCGCGTTTCAGCATTCTTTATATAATAGTATTTTAAGACATGCCAACACAAATAAATACTTTACTACAGTAAATTTTCAACACACAGGAAGCACTTTGCAAATACCTGAAAAACAATATTTCAGTCCGTGATAGTTGGAATACGGATGATGGAGAGTTGGCCAATTTATTAGGTGTGGATGCCGTAGTCAGATTACGGATACAGAAGCAGCGATACATGAGCGATATAGCATCTTATGGAATCAGTGCAGGCAAACACCTGATTACAAATATCGGTGGTATTCCGATTCCTGCGGCGCATAATAAAACAAACGATATTATCACTTCATGTACTTTGGTTAGTGAAGATCAAACTTTATGGAATGACAGTTATACGGGTACAAGTGACTGGAATACGCCTGGAACTGTAGTTATTGAAAACATCACCAATAATTATGGAAAAAGATTTCCGTACAAAAAGAGACTTTAGATTATTAAAAAACCTGCAAAATGCAGGTCTTAAAATTATTTCACACTTGTTAATCACCCCATATCTCTTCTTCACCATTCAGCCATTTTTTAACCTGGCGATGGCTTACTGATTTTGGTCTTTCCAGAGGGAAGTTTAAAACCCTGTCCCAGCACAGACTGGCCAAAACACCAAGCGATCGGCTTACGCCAAATAACACCGTATAAAATTCGTATTCAACAATACCATAATGAACTAATAAAGCGCCGCTGTGTGCATCCACATTGGGCCAGGGATTTTTTACCTTACCTAAGGATTGAAGAATAGGAGGAACTGTTTCGTATACATTCCAAATGGTTTGAACCAATGGATCATCCGGTAAATGTTTTTTGCCAAACTCCATTTGGGCCTCAAAACGTGGATCTGTTTTCCGCAATACTGCATGCCCATAACCAGGCACTACTTTTCCTTCATTCAGCGTTTTTTCCACATATTCTTTTATCTGTTCGGATGATGGCAAATTGGTTTGCAGATGTTCCTGCATCTCATAAATCCATTTAATAACCTCCTGGTTAGCCAATCCATGTAATGGCCCCGCTAATCCATTCAAACCTGCGGAATAAGCCAGATAAGGATCACTTAAAGCAGACCCTACAAGGTGGGTTGTATGTGCCGACACATTCCCTCCCTCGTGATCAGAATGAATGGTCATATAAAGACGAAAAAGTTCGTGTACATCTTCATTTGAATAACCCATCATATGAGCAAAATTTCCTGCCCAGTCAAGCAAGCCGTTTGGTTGGATATGTTGTCCGCCTTTATACTTTCGGCGATAGATATATGCTGCAATTCTTGGAAGCCTTGCAATAAGATCCATGGAATCATCAAAAACTGCTTCCCAATAGTCTTTTTTTGCCATGCCTTCAGCATATTTCTTTGCAAAGGCACTTTCAGTTTGTAAAGCCATGATGGCAATTACAAATTGAGTCATGGGATGGGTACTGATTGGTAAAGCTTCAATAGTGGCAAAAACATGATTTGGTACATGGCTGCGCCGTTGCCAAACAGAGGAGAGGTGGTTTGCTTCATCCTCAGTAGGTAACTCGCCCACAAGCATCAGGTAAAACAATCCCTCTGGTAAAGGCTCAGAACCTCCTGGGGCCTTGGGTAATTTTTCCTGGAGTTCAGGAATGCTATATCCCCTGAATCGAATGCCATCCTGCGCATCAAGTAATGAAGTTTCAGTAACCAGACCCGTCATACCACGCATGCCCTGGTAAATTTGATAAAGTTGAACTTCGCCAATCACTTTATTTCCATGCTCCTTCAATAATTCTTTGATTTCCGCAGAAATGATGTCCCCTTTAGCTTTAAACCTGTCTTTAATAACACCCATACATGCCAGTTTAATAAATAAAATAAGAGGGCTAAAGTTATGGAATGCCCTCTTGCAGAACAAAAATTAAGGTCTAAAGTTTGATGATCAATGGCCGGTAAGTTTATATTCTATTTCTGAGCCCTTCTGTATAATATAATAGCAACAACAATAAATACAAGGTTAGGCAACCATGCAGCAATCAGGGGTGGTAAATTTCCTTTTACAGAGAAAACGGTTGAAAACCTGTCAGCAATTATAAAGATTGCCGCTATAGCTATTCCTATAGCCATATGAACGCCGCTGCCACCCCTTGTTTTACGGCTGGCAATGATGGCTCCTATAAGGGTTAGTATGAGAACTGTTACAGGTGTAGCGGAACGACGGTATTGCTCTACTTTCAAGGTATTTAATCCTTCAACACCTCTAAGTTCCTGCCACCTGATAAATTCTTTAAGGTCTGGCGTTGTCATTTTATCTTTTAAATACTTGTCTTTACGAAGATCCCGGGGTTCCATATTGAGGTTAATATTGGTGTCCGGAATACTGACCACCTTTTCCTGCAAATTATCAATCTCCCTGATAATTACATTTTCCAATCGCCAATTATTTTTAGAGGTATCCCAGACCATGGCATCTGCCCTTAAATTCAATTGTATTTTGTTATCATAAACCTTCTCCAGGAAAAAACCGGAAGATCTTTTCAAAGCAGTATCATAATATTTGATACCAGCATAGGTATTGGTATCGATTTGCAGGTAGTAAGAACTGGTGAAATCCAGACTTTGAGTGGGGTGGCCGCCATCGAGATAATTAGCCTCAAATTCGCTTCGGATAATATTTGCCTTTGGAATTATATACCTGTTTGCATACCAGATAATAATAGCTAGAAAAATGCCTCCTATAAAATATGGTCTCAGCAACCTGTTAAAACTGATTCCATTTGCCAGGATAATAACGATTTCTGATTTTGCAGCCATACTGCTCGTAAAAAAAATGACAGCTATAAAGACAAATATCGGAAACAACAAACCCCAAATATGTGGCACAAAACCAAAGTAATATTTAGTAATAATTTCCCCGGAAGAAAGACCGGTTTTTACAAAATCGTCCGTTTTCTCACTGGTGTCTACTGCAACCGCGATTATAGTGAACAATAACATGCAAAAAATAAAAGTAACCAGCAGTTTCTTTAATATATACCAATCAAGGATCTTCATCGGTTGCGAAGTAACGTATTTCTATTGGTAAATATAAGTGGTAAGCAGGTAAGGAAAAGTGAAAGATTAATACCAGAGAAAGGTACTAAAAGGCAAAATGAAAATCAATGGCTAAACCCAGCGTTTGCACCAGGGCCGGATCTATTTTTTTATCAGCATTCCTCATGGCAACTTTCCATTCTCCAGGATTAGAATTCATAACATCATTATTTGTGGTCAGTGAAAACTGAAATTCATCATCCATAAATACATCATAATAAAAAACATTATCCTCTTTACAACATGGTTTTATTTCAGCAACCTGGCGTTGCTGATCCTTTAAATACTCTACCTGGAAAGGTGCCAGTTCTTCATTCATCTATTTGTAATTATCAAAGGTTATTTAAAATAATATGCCCGATGTTATCAGCTACCCAAGGGTCAATTGTTTTACGCTCATCAGGAATCCAACGGCCTTCTTCATCTTTTTCTATATGGAACTGGCAAATGCTTCTTTTGAGTGGATGCAAAAAAACACCTCGATACCTTGCCGTATGTACAATATCTATGTCTTCATTTACTTCAGGTGTAATTAGAACATGATAAACCAAACCTTTTTTTTCAAATGCACCTACCAATATCTCACTTTCGTAATTGCCCATAAAATCTTTTTATTCTTAAAGGCAAACAAAATCATGCCGGGGAAAACACTTCAAAATTGTGGAATATGAAAAATTTTAAGTGTAAAAAGTTGTTTAATTCCGGATGGAATAGTGCTGAACCAGTTTTTCAATTTTACTGATCAGTTCCTGTTTAGTGAAAGGTTTTTCCAGAAAATCATCTGCACCGCTGCTACCAATATTTTTTGCAATATCGGGATTGGCTGTAATTAAAATGATTGGAATATTCCGGGTCTGATCATTCGACTTCAATTGTTGACTAATATGGCGCCCATCAATTCCCGAAAGAAGTATATCCAATAATATAACCTGGGGTTTAAAAGTATTGACTATTGTAAAGGAATCATGCCATTTTGATAGTACTTCAACTTCATAATTTTCCCTTGATAATATTTTTTGTAAAATACGCAGTGCATCCACATCATCATCAATAATAAGAACCTTCATTAGATTTTATTTTATGGCTTATATAAGATTATATATTCAAATGATATGCCACAACTCAACTATTAGATTTCAGCTTATTTGAAGGATTAAAACATTTCTTAGAAATAAAAGGACAAAACACCCCTATAACCGAGATTTTAGCCTTATCACCATATCCTTTTTCCAACTGTCAAAATTATTAAGTAATATTTGAGTGCGTGCTTCCTGTACCAACCATAGATAGAATGCCAGATTATGAATGCTGGCGATTGTAAGGCCCAAAAATTCTTTTGATTTAACCAGGTGTCGCAGGTACGATTTACTGTAAAAATGGCTTACTTCGCAATCCAACGCCTCATCAATGGGTGAAAAATCAAACTCCCATTTTTTATTATCAATATTGATTACACCCTGGGTTGTAAACAACATGGCATTGCGACCATTACGCGTAGGCATTACACAATCAAACATATCAATACCGAGACCTATGCACTCCAGGATATTCCATGGTGTACCAACACCCATCAAATAACGGGGCTTTTGAATGGGCAAATTATCACAACAAACAGCGCAGAGATCATACATCATTTCTTCTGGCTCACCCACACTTAAACCTCCACTGTTTAGTGAAAGGTTTTTCCAGAAAATCATCTGCACCGCTGCTACCAATATTTTTTGCAATATCGGGATTGGCTGTAATTAAAATGATTGGAATATTCCGGGTCTGATCATTCGACTTCAATTGTTGACTAATATGGCGCCCATCAATTCCCGAAAGAAGTATATCCAATAATATAACCTGGGGTTTAAAAGTATTGACTATTGTAAAGGAATCATGCCATTTTGATAGTACTTCAACTTCATAATTTTCCCTTGATAATATTTTTTGTAAAATACGCAGTGCATCCACATCATCATCAATAATAAGAACCTTCATTAGATTTTATTTTATGGCTTATATAAGATTATATATTCAAATGATATGCCACAACTCAACTATTAGATTTCAGCTTATTTGAAGGATTAAAACATTTCTTAGAAATAAAAGGACAAAACACCCCTATAACCGAGATTTTAGCCTTATCACCATATCCTTTTTCCAACTGTCAAAATTATTAAGTAATATTTGAGTGCGTGCTTCCTGTACCAACCATAGATAGAATGCCAGATTATGAATGCTGGCGATTGTAAGGCCCAAAAATTCTTTTGATTTAACCAGGTGTCGCAGGTACGATTTACTGTAAAAATGGCTTACTTCGCAATCCAACGCCTCATCAATGGGTGAAAAATCAAACTCCCATTTTTTATTATCAATATTGATTACACCCTGGGTTGTAAACAACATGGCATTGCGACCATTACGCGTAGGCATTACACAATCAAACATATCAATACCGAGACCTATGCACTCCAGGATATTCCATGGTGTACCAACACCCATCAAATAACGGGGCTTTTGAATGGGCAAATTATCACAACAAACAGCGCAGAGATCATACATCATTTCTTCTGGCTCACCCACACTTAAACCTCCAATGGCATTTCCAGCAGCGTTTTTGCTGGCAATATATTGGCACGATTCCATGCGCAGGTCAGTATAAGTTCCACCCTGCACAATAGGAAACAGATATTGAGTATGGCCATATTTTGGTTCGCTGGTGGCTAAATGAGTAAAACACCTGTCGAGCCATCGGTGGGTCAAGTGCATAGAAGTTTCAGCATAATCGCGGGTACTTGGATATGGTGGACATTCGTCAAAAGCCATAATGATATCAGCACCGATGGAGCGTTGAATATCCATTACTTTTTCTGGACTAAAGAGATGGCTGCTCCCATCCAGGTGGCTTTGAAATGTAACACCTTCCTCTTTGATCTTACGGGTTCCGGATAATGAAAATACCTGGTAACCTCCGCTATCGGTTAAAATTGTTTTTTGCCAGCCGTTAAATTTGTGCAATCCTCCTGCTTTTTCAAGTACTTCAATACCTGGACGCAAATACAAATGATAAGTATTACCCAGTATGATCTCGGCTTTTACATCATTTACTAATTGCTGTTGGGTCACGGCTTTTACGGTGCCTGCCGTACCCACCGGCATAAATATGGGAGTTTCTATTTCACCATGGTCTGTGGTAATTTTACCAGCTCGTGCTTTACCATTTTTTTGGGTATGTTGAAGTGAAAATTCAAGGGCGGCCATGATAATTTTTTTTGCTGCGCAAAGATAAAGGTTCAACCGCCCTACCCCTTCAAAGTTTTGGTTATGGGAATAATTTAAATTATGCACAAGTGTGAAATCATTTAGTAGGTAAACTGTTTATTGCCCCTTACTTTCGTGGGCTGCTATAACCAGGAATTATTTTATGATACTGCCGTTTTTGACTTTGTATATGTGGGAAATCGTTTTTATTTTCTTTGTCTTTATAACCCTGATCCAGGGATTTTATCACCTCTATTTTTTTAACCGCGTTGCATATTTTAATCCAAAGATCAAAGACCAGTCACAGCAACATCCCGTTTCCGTGATAGTATGTGCCCGTGATGAAGATGAGAATCTTGCCCGCAATTTACCAGGAATTTTGGTGCAGGATTACAGTACTTCTCATGAAGTGATTGTGATTAACGACAACTCAACTGATGATACAAAATACGTTTTACAGGAATTGAAAAAGACTTTTAAAACCCTTCACGTTGTTGATTTAATCCAGGAAGCCAAGCACATAAATGGCAAAAAATATCCATTATCTATTGGTATCAAAGAAGCCAAGCATGAAGTGGTCTTATTAACGGATGCGGATTGTGTCCCAGCCACCGAACATTGGATTCGCTTGATGCAGGATGGTTACCAGGAAAATACAGAGATTGTTTTAGGCTATGGCAGCTACCATAAAAAACCAGGTTTATTGAATAAGCTGATCAGGTTTGAAACATTTCATGCTGGCATTCAATACCTATCATATGCATTGGCAGGAATTCCTTATATGGGAGTAGGTCGAAACATTTCTTATAAAAAAGGCTTGTTTTTCAGGCTTAAAGGGTTTTCATCAATCAATCATATTCCTGGCGGAGATGATGACCTTTTTGTTAATAAAGCAGCCACCCGACATAATACAGAAGTTGTGTTAGATAGAGATGCCATCACCTTATCGGCCCCCAAAACAACCTGGAAGGAATGGCGAAACCAAAAATTGCGTCACTATACAACAGCTAAATACTATAAAACAAAACATAAGTTTTTATTAGGTACATACAGTTTTACCCAATTCATTTTTTACCCATTACTTATACTTACTGCATTGCTCTACGACTGGAGACTGGCACTGGCAGGCCTGGCATTACGTTGGCTGGTCCAGGGTTTTGTATTTTATAATGCCATGCAGAAAATGAATGAAAAAGACCTCTGGTCATGGTTTATCTTTTTTGACTTGTGGATGGTAATTTATTACATATTATTTTTACCATCATTATGGAGAAAGCCACGCCGTTCGTGGGACTGATCCACCTTTTTGAATGGAAATTATTCTATCATATTTCAGTGATTTTACCCCCAGGCAAATTGAACAGTTTAAAATGCTGGGACCATTATATAATGAATGGAACAGCAAAATCAATGTAATTTCCCGGAAAGATATAGACAGCTTGTATGAAAAACATGTGCTGCATTCGCTGTCCATTGCTGCGGTATTCGATTTTAAACCCGGATCTACTGTAATAGATATTGGAACAGGTGGTGGATTTCCGGGCATACCATTAGCTATTTATTTTCCGGAAGTACAATTTCACCTGGTAGATAGCATCAGTAAGAAACTTAAAATCGTAAATGCTGTGGCTGATGCCTCCGGGATCAGTAACATTACAACCCAGCACATAAGAGCGGAAGAAATAAAGAATCGCCATTTTGATTATGCAGTTAGCCGGGCTGTTGCGCCTTTAAAAGATTTATGGCATTGGTCAAAACCATTATTGAAAAAGAAGAAAAAAGTAATTGAAGAAGATGAATTGCTTCCAGGTCTGATATGTTTAAAAGGTGGAGATCTTGCCCTGGAAATACAGGAAAGCGGAACCCGTCCCCGAATAATGCCCATTTCCGATATTTATAAGGAAGACTCATTTTATGAAAAGCATGTTTTGTATGTAACCCGTTAAGTTTATACCACTTTGTGGTATTGTAGCATATTTACAATTATTCAACTTTAGGTTATGAAATATATTTCCGTTTGTATTGTTGATGATAATCCAGAATTACGTACGGTACTTAGCGAGATAATTACCATGTCAGATGGATACTTGTGTGTGGGAACTTTAAATACGGCTGCTGAAGCCATAAAACGAATACCCGAAATAGGCCCGGATGTGGTTTTAATGGATATAAACCTGGGGAGTGGTGAAAGTGGTATCGATTGTGTCCGTGAATTAAAACCCCGAATGCGCAGTACTAACTTTATGATGTGTACTGTTTATGAAGAAGATGAAAAAATCTTTGAGGCCTTGAGCGCCGGCGCTTCCGGTTATATTTTGAAAAAAACCACACCCACAAAAATGTTGGAAGCTATCCGTGAATTGCATGAAGGTGGCTCACCCATGAGTAGCCAGATTGCCCGAAAAGTGGTAGCTGCTTTCCAAAATAAACCAGCTAATTCTCCAGATTCTACCATTGAAAATTTATCATCCAGGGAAAAAGAGATCCTTGAATGGCTATCAAAAGGATTAACTTATAAAGAGATTGCTGCAGAACTTTTTATCAGCCAGGAAACGGTAAGAAAGCATGTTTACCATATTTATGAGAAACTACACGTAAGTAACCGAACCGAAGCACTTAATAAATTTTTTGGCAGATAAACTAAACCATAAATACTACTTAAGTGGTATTTTCTGGCATGAAAGTGAAAGTAACTTTGATACTAAATAACTATTTCCAAAGCTGTTAACCTTGAGCCTTTTTAAAATGAAAATTCAAATGGCTTGATTTTAAAACAAATGCCCTGCAAATGCGGGGCTTTTGTTTATTGATTTGATAAATATTTACCAGTTCAATTCAAGTTTGTTATTATTTCTGTTTATATCAGCCATCCTTTGGGTCGGATCAATTTCAGCCCCTTTCAAATCAATCAGTTTCCGATCAGTTTCAACAATATAGGTTTCATGTGTCCAACGCCAGGGTGCATATACTTTATGCTGCCTGGTTACTTCTTCTTCAGGTTTTTCACCAAACATCAATCCAAGGGGTACATAATGGTTTTCGATTGTACCATCCTTAAAACTTAATTGCAGATCAATGGGCATTGGCATTAATCCGACTCTTTTTAAACGAATGAGCGTTTTACCATTAGCTTCCCATAAACTATCAATGCCATAATCAATTGTTTTGGTAGAATTCACCCAATACTGTTTGTACCAGTTTAAAATAATGCCACTTCTTTTTTCCGCAACCCTGATAAAATCATTAGGTGTTGGATGTTTATATTTCCATTGATTATAATAATCCAACAATACCTGATTCAAAGCTTTATCGCCTATAATATATCCAAGTTGTTCCAAAAAAACGGCGCCTTTTGAATAAACAGCAGGAGAATAAGCAGCATTTAAATCATAATGATCAGCATGCGTTGTTAGTGGTTCTTCTTTACCACTGCTGACCAGGCTAAAATAACTACGATAACTTCCTTGTTGAGATGCTGGTTTCCCTTCCAAAAATGCATTGACCCGCGAGGTGGCATAACTGGTAAATCCTTCATCCATCCATGCATTTAAAGACTCGTTAGTACCCATTAAACCATGATACCAGTTGTGCATCCATTCGTGCAACCATGCACCCGGACCGGCCAATAAAGTTGCCATAGGATATTCCATACCACCATCACCTCCATCTATAAACGAATATTGCCGGTAGGTATAAGGGCCAAAAGTTTTTTCAATAAATGGCAAGGCTTTTTCTGCTTTAGTTAAAACCTCCTTCCATTGTTCATCTGTTGCGCTGGCGGTTTTATATAATACATGCAAAGTAAGATCAGGCCTCACCTTTTTAGAAATGTGTTTATAATCCGGATCAGCAGCCCACATAAAATCATGCACATTGGGCGCCACAAAATGCCAGGTTAACTTGTCACCAGCAGGCCGGGTTACTTTAACGCCTGCATCTTCATAACCATAACCTATTTTATTTGCATTTTGCAGGTTACCTGTACCACCCAAAATATATTTTTTATCAATGGTAATTTTTACATCAAAATCTCCAAATATTCCATAAAACTCGCGTCCCACATATGGGTTTGGATGCCATCCTTCCACATCATACTGCGCCATTTTAGGATACCATTGGCTCATTGAGTATCGAACCTGTGTTTCAGGATTGTCACGGCCACTCCGGCGTATTTGTAAGGGAACCTGGGTTTCAAAATCCATTTCAAAAACAACTTTTGTTTTTGGTAAGATGGGTCTGTCAAGTTCAACTTCCAATATGGTTTCATGAATTTTAAATTGTTGTGACCGACCATTCATTTTTAAAGAAAGTACTTTTTGGTAACCGATCTCATTATCAGTTAAATGATAAATCCGATCCTTAACGCGACTATCCCAATCAACAACATCATTTCCGTCACGATCTTTGCGGATTGAAATAGATCCCTGCCGGCGGCTTCGAGTATCCATCATGCTGTTAGGCTGAAATGCATTCCAATACAAATGATAAAATACTTTTTTAAGGGTATCGGGTGAATTGTTCCAATATTCTAAATTTTGTTTGCCAGTAAATTGATTGGTTTCAACATTCATGTTGATGTCCATATCATATTTAACTTTCTGCTGCCAGGGTGTTTGTGAAAATGTTATTAGTGCCAAAAAACATGCTGGAATAGAAAATAAAACTTTTTTCATATGTACCTAAAATTGAATCTGCCGAAAATACAAATAAAAAAAATTACAAAACCTGTATGCTTGTTAAAAACAAAACATACAGGTTCAGCAAAAATTGTTTGAAAAAATTATCTATAAAGTAAATGATTCCCTTATCATACGGCCTCTTTTATTAAAATAAAGGTATTTTTTCTGAATTTCTCCTTTCTCTACTTTGAGGCGGTATTGGGTTGTGCCATCTGCGAGATAAACCAATGCAGTTTCTTTTTGTATCCAGTTTTCATCGGCATACTTACTTCTTTCAAAACCTGATTTTATATCTTCTGATAGCTGATCAAATGACCATTCCCTTTCTGTTTCTTTCCACAAGCCTTTATTATTATAAGAAGCGATCATTTTAGCATCATCCAAATTAAAATGAACATATACTTTTACAAAATTGTCTTTAAACTCCACGTTTGTAGCTGTTGGATACTGACTTTCAAATGCCGACATAACTTCAGCTGGAATTTCACGGAGTTGCGCATGCGCAGTTGTAAATAGTCCTAAACCCACTATCAATAAAATAAAAAATCTTTTAACCATAATTAATTTTATTTATTCCACAAATTTGACACAGAATATGTTAGCAGTATGATAATTATTTTCCACCACCCTTAATAACTATTACTATTTCCCCTTTTACGGTTTTTGTTTTAAAGTGATCAGCCAATTCTTTCAGAGTTCCTCTTACATTTTCTTCGAACATTTTTGTAAGTTCACGACTAACGGAACATAGCCGGTCAGCACCAAGATATTGCGCCAATTCTTCCAATGTTTTTACCAGCCTCATAGGCGATTCGTATAAAATAATCGTTCGTTCTTCTTCAACTAATTTTTTTAATAAAGTCTGGCGGCCCTTTTTTTGCGGCAGAAATCCCTCGAAAACAAAACGATTACAGGGTAGTCCGCTATTCACCAATGCCGGTACAAATGCAGTAGCACCGGGCAGGGTTTCTACCCGGATACCTTCCTTTACACATTCCCTAACTAATAAGAAAGCAGGATCTGATATGCCTGGAGTGCCCGCATCGGTTACTACCGCCATTGTTTTGCCAGCCTGCAATTGAGATACAAGGTGTGACAATACTTTATGCTCATTGTGTTGATGATAGGGTGTTAACGGTGTGGTTATCTGGTAATGATTCAACAATTTACTGGTGGTGCGTGTATCTTCAGCCAGAACAAGATCAACATGTTTCAAAACCTCCAATGCCCGGAGTGTTATATCTTTTAAATTACCGATCGGGGTGGGAACCAGGTACAACATAATTTTTCTTGCTTTGGTCACCGATATTGATGGAGGCCGGATCTATTCTCAATGGACCGTGACTTCATAAATTTCCATTACCGGGTTGGCCAATAATTTCCTGGCAGCTTCCTCACCAATTTGTTTTGCTTCATCCTCTGTGGATGCATTTATCCGGAGGTCAATGTTTTTTCCTATTCGTACATCTTCTACCCCATTCAAGCCCAAATTTTTCAGTCCACCCATTACCGCTTTTCCTTGCGGATCAAGAAGATCCTTTAAAGGCATTACTTTGATCTGAACCGTAAAACTCATTGAAATAAAATTTAAATAACAGTAGAAGGTTTGAAAAACAAAGATAGGGCAATGTAAGCCAGTAAGATGACCGGCACGGCTAACCATTGCAAGAAAGCGGCAGAAATAATAGTGATGATCAATAAAATGAAAATGGGTAAATTATTTTTAACGGAGAAATTTTTCATCTTCAAACTCATTAACGGGATTGTGCTAACCAATAAATAAACCACCAGGATTATAATAATATACAAAACCCATTTGTTTATAAACCATAATTGAAGATCTAATGTCTTGTAAAAAATAACGAGCGGAAATGATGCAATCAATAATCCGGCAGCGGGGGCAGGTAATCCCTTAAAAGTAAATTGCTGGCTGTTATCCAAATTATATCTTGCCAGCCGCCATGCTGCCGCGCAGGGAATCAGTAAAGCAGGTAACAGCCATACAATCGAAGTATCAAGCCCGCCTGCTTCCTGTGCAAAACTGATTCGCAATAACTGGTAAACGATTAAGCCTGGGGCAACACCAAAACTTACTAAATCAGCCAACGAATCTAATTGTTTACCCATTTCTGAATTTGCTCCCAGCAAACGAGCTACAAATCCATCCAGGAAATCAATTACGGCAGCCAGAAAAATAAACAAGGATCCCCAAACAATTTTTTCCGGAAGATTTACAGCGGTAAATCCTTCCCTATCCATGTAAACTATAGTTTCAGAAGTTTGAAGAATAAATATGATAGCTATAGTACCAAAAACAAGATTGAGCAGGGTAAAAAAATTTGGAATTTGTTTCATATTAATCTTCAGTAAAAAATTTTGGACACCTGATTTAAAAAATTAAAAGCCACTTAAAAAAACTTTCATTGATGGTTACCTGAATTTTAAGTTTCTGATATAGGTAATTATTAAATAATGAAACAAAAATATAGATATAGAACTTTACTTCAATTGAAAATTAAAAATTGAAAAATTGTCAATACATCCTTACCTCCCTTATTTCATCAAATTTTCAATTTCTTCAACGGTGATTGGAATATTTTTCATCAGGTCTTTATTTCCTGTTTTGGTAATCCATACATTATTTTCAATCCGAATTCCCATTTGTTCTTCTTCTATATAAATTCCGGGTTCAACTGTGAAAACCATCCCGGCCTGTATGGGCAAGACTCGAGTTCCCAGATCGTGCACATCAATACCCAAATGATGTGAAATACCATGATATAAATATTTTCGATAGGCTTTATTTTCAGGATCTTCATTGGCTACATCCGATTTTGTCAATAAACCAATCTTAATGAATTGTTTGGTTGCTTCATCGCCCACTTTATCCGTATAGTTTATAACTGAGATTCCAGGCTTCAAGATACTTTTTGCATAATCATGTAAATGCAGGCAGGCATTATATACTTCTTTCTGACGCTTTGAAAATTTTCCATTGACAGGGACAGTTCGTGTAAGATCAGCACAGTAACCCCCATAAGCAGCTCCAAAATCCATTAAGACCAGTTCTCCATTCTTGCAAGATTGATTATTACTTATATAATGTAGTGTGCGGGCACGGTCTCCACTGGCAATGATAATGCCGTAGGCTTGACCTGTTGCGCGGTTACTTAAAAATGAATGAACAATCTCCGCTTCAATTTCATATTCCATTACACCAGGTTTGATAAAGCCTAGCAATCGCCTGAATGTTTTTTCAGTAATATTAATGGCCTCCTGAATAACCTTAACCTCTTCAGAAGTTTTAACAGCTCTTAACCTTGTCATTATTTTAGCTGCTCTTTCATAATAATGCAACGGATAATGTTGCATCATTTCCTGAATAAAACGGTATTCCCTGGTTTGAAAAAAGCCGCCTTTCCGGTCATTTTCATTTGAATCCAGGTAGATATTATCAGCCAGGTGAACCCATGGTTGTAATAACCCATTTAATACATCAGACCAAACAATAGTTTTTATTCCAGAAATTTGCTCTGCTTCCTTTGCTCTCAGTCTTTTGCCATCCCATTTTTCTTTCAATTCATTGGGGCGCACCAGTACAAGTACTTCTTTATATTTTGATTCCGTATTATCCGGAAAAAGAATCAACATGGAATCCTCCTGTTCTATTCCTGTCAGCCAGTATAAATCACTGTTTTGTACAAAAGGATACAGCGCATCACCATTTGATTGTATTTCATCATTACTCACAAATATGGCAATGGAGTTAGGCTTCAGCTCCTTTTTGAATCTTTCCCGATTTTTGATAAATATCTGTGGATCAAGCGGTAAATACTTCATGTAATAAATAATTTTATGTATTAAAGATAATAAGTGCCAATTCTTTTTATCATTTTTTAAATGAACAAAAAGAACAGAATTGAATATTATTTAATGAATTGATGAGATTTTTGAAGATTTAGAAGTATAAATCTTTGTAATTGTCATTCCACACTTAATGGTGCACCAACCATTGGTATAGTTTTAATGTGTTTTACTAACACTTGTTTGTGTTTCATGAATATTGTGATATACATTTGTCTATAAAATAAAACGATTGCTCGTATGTCAGTACCTACAATTTCGATTAATGTGGAAAAATTAGCGACCCTCGGATTAAAAAATACCGAAAACATTCACTACCAGTTAACCCCAGATGAACTTGTAAAGGACACCTTACGTTTAGGTGAGGGAGTATTAAATGATACCGGTGCATTAGTTATTAATACAGGTGAATTTACCGGTCGTTCTCCTAAAGATAAATTCACTGTAAAATGCGAAAAAACGGATGATACTGTTTTCTGGAATGAATTCAATATTCCGCTGGAGGAAAAATACTATGACATCATTTTCAAAAAAGTGATGGATCATATGAACAACTTACCGGAATTATGGGTAAGGGATTGCCAGGCTTGTGCTGATCCCCGTTACCGGATAAATATCCGGGTTATGAATGAAAAACCCTGGAGCAACCTATTTGCTTATAACATGTTTCTAAGACCGTCAGAAGAAGAACTGGAAAATTTCAAACCTGAATGGCATATTATTTCAGCACCAGGACTATCTCCCGATCCGGAAGAATGTGGAATTCGACAGCACAATTTCTCCCTGGTTTCTTTTAAACATAAAATGATTATAGTGGGAGGTTCGGGTTATACAGGTGAAATGAAAAAAGGCATATTTACTATTCTTAATTTCATATTACCCCATGATAAAAATGTATTAAGTATGCATTGCAGTGCCAATATGGGGGGAAAGGGTGATACCGCTATTTTCTTTGGATTGAGTGGAACCGGTAAAACAACATTAAGCGCTGACCCCCAAAGAAAATTAATTGGCGATGATGAACATGCGTGGACAGATGATAATATTTTTAATTTTGAGGGTGGTTGTTATGCAAAACTCATTAACCTAACAGAAGAAAAAGAACCAGAAATTTTTCATGCAATCCGTCCTGGTGCATTAGTTGAAAATGTGATGTTTTATCCAGGTACCAATAAAATAAATTTTGATGATGCATCGATAACAGAAAATACAAGGGTTTCCTATCCATTATATTTTATAAGCAATTCAATGGAGCCATCCATCGGGGGAATACCTAAGAATATTTTCTTTTTAACCTGTGATGCTTTTGGAATATTGCCACCCATTTCGAAACTCACTACAGGCCAGGCAATGTATCAATTCATATCTGGCTATACAGCCAAAGTAGCCGGAACAGAAACAGGGATCACCGAACCCAAACCTACGTTTAGTGCATGCTTCGGAGCTCCGTTTCTTCCTTTACACCCCGGTAATTATGCCTCCATGTTAGGTGATAAAATGAAAGCTCACGATGTAAATGTGTGGTTGATTAATACTGGTTGGACGGGTGGGCCTTATGGAGAAGGCAGCCGGATAAAATTACCTTATACCAGGGCAATGATCACAGCAGCCCTCGAAGGCAAACTAAAGGATGTGCCGTTTGAAAATGATTCAATTTTCGGGATGGCTGTTCCCCAGGAATGTCCGGGTGTACCATCTGCTGTGTTGAATCCGCGTGATACCTGGAATGATAAAGAGGCATATGATGAAAAGGCTAAATACCTGGCGGGTTTATTTATTGATAATTTTAAAAATTATGCAGAAGGGGTGAAGGAAGAGATATTGGCAGCGGGACCGAAGGTTTAATTTATAGAATATAATTTATAGTCAAAGCTTTTCCGAACCGGAAGAGCTTTCGTTTTTTTTTAACTACCCAATCATTACATGATAAGAATATTTTTATGAACTTTCCGTTCAGAAAATATGCTTTTTATTCAAACTTTTATTTCTGTCGCTTTATCTCTTGCTTTTATCTTTCAATCGCCTAATGAAAGTAAACGGAGTGAAGATGAATTTATCGATTGGCAGGAAAATCGCCGATTAAACTGGACTGATTTTGAAGGCCCTGTAAATCATCAATCAGAAGCTGCAGCTTTGACATCCACTTTTCTAGGTTTTCAATACCGGGTAAAAAATAATGTATTCTCTTATAATATTGCCTGCCGTTTTGCAAAAAAAAGATCCTGGGGATTGATTAAAAATGATTGGATATTAAACCATGAACAGGGCCATTTTGATATTTCAGAATTATTTGCCCGTTATCTGCACGAGGCCATTACGAATTACCCTCTCGATTTTAAAAATCTGAAAAATGACCTGGATTTGATTTACCAGGAACATATGGAATTGAAAGAGGAATTTCAAAACCTGTATGATACTGAAACAGATTACAGCCGTAATAAAGAAAAACAAAGGGAATGGACCCAAAAGATTAATGAACTTCTGGTGGAAATGAAAGACTATTCAGATTACGGCGATCCCCTCCCAAAAAAGAATTAAAATAATCCGTAAAGTTGTGAATCAATTTTTTGGATGATCTCTCCAAGATGTTCTTCATTTTCAGCAAATTTATTTTCATCCACATTTATGATTAGCAGCGATCCTTCTTTATAAGTATCGACCCATTTGTTGTAATATTCATTCAATCTCTTTAAATAATCTAACCGGATATTTTCTTCATATTCTCTTCCTCTTTTTTGTATTTGTCCAACCAAAGTAGGAACTGAAGCTTTTAGGTAAATCATCAGGTCAGGAGGTTTCACCATTTGTTTCAGTGTATTAAAGAATTCGTAATAATTGTCAAAATCACGTTTGCTCATCAAACCCATTTCATGAAGGTTGGGTGCAAAAATATTTGCATCTTCATAAATTGTACGATCCTGTATAACGGTTTCCGTTCCACGATGAATTTCCAATAATTGTGTTAACCGGCTATTCAGAAAATAAATCTGCAGATTAAAACTCCAACGGGGCATGTCTTCATAAAAATCAAACAGGTATGGATTATGGTCCACATCTTCAAATTGAGGAATCCATTTATATTGTTTGCTCAGTAATTCCGTCAATGTTGTTTTACCCGCACCAATATTGCCGGCTACTGCTATATGCTTTGGTTTTTTAATTTTTGCCATGCCCGAAAGGGAATTTTAATTGAACGTTGAATATATAGATTTCCCACATCAGATTTAAACAAAAAAATTTTCAGCTATGAAAAATAGTTTAAACCTATCAGCTCCCTTGCCATCCGGATCGTTTCATTGGCTCTTTCCCTGGCATTTTCTCCTCCTTTTTGGATTACTTCTTTGAGATATTTGGTATCACTATAAATTGCTACAGCTTTTTCCCGTATCGGCGAAATAAAGCTAACCATATCATCAGCAAGTTGTTTTTTCAGATCACCATAACGGATCTGGCATTCATTAAAATCTTTTTCAAAAGCATGTACTATCTCGGGTTTACTTACCAGGCGCATTAACTGGAAAAGATTTTCAATATAGTCTGGTTTTACCGAATTCTTTTCTAAGGGACCGCTATCTGTTTTTGCTTTCATTACTTTCTTCCTGATCAGGTCATCATCATCGGCCAGGTAGATAGTGGCAAACTGATTTTCACTTTTACTCATTTTACCGGTTCCATCCAGGCTCGGTATTTTAATTAACTCTTGCCCAAAATTAAAAGCCTGGGGTTCAGGAAAAAGTTCACCATACCGATGATTAAAACGCTGCGCATAATTCCTGGCCATTTCCAAATGTTGTTCCTGATCTTTACCAACGGGTACATATAGTGCCCGATGAATAATAATATCTGCCGTCATTAATACAGGATATGTAAGTAAACCCGCATTTATATTTTCAGGTTGCTGTCGTACTTTATCTTTAAAGGTTGTAGTTTTTTCTAGTTCACCCTTATATGCCAGCATATTTAAGTAAAGATATAATTCAGCAATTTCAGGAACTGAACTCTGTAAATACAAACACACCTTTTCCGGGTCAAGCCCGCAGGCAATATTTTCAGCAAGAACACGCCTTACATTTTCTCCTAAAGATTTTGTATCTGGATGCGTAGTTAAAGAATGCCAGTCAGCCACAAAGAAATAGCAATCATAATCCTCCTGCATGCGAACATAATTACGCAGTGCCCCAAAATAATTTCCCAGGTGTAATAAACCTGTAGGACGCAGGCCGCTAACCACCACTTCTTTCTGTTTTTCCATAAAGCGGCGAAGATAAACAGAGTTTGTGGTTTATAATAGGTAAAAGTAGATAGCAAAAACATTAATCCATTAATGACACCGGCTATCCTGTATCGCATAATCGCAAACAGATTAAAACTATATTTGCCTGATGGAAGTAACCGAAGAATTGATAAACAAACTGGCTAATTTATCCAGGTTAAAGTTCACCCCTGAAGAAAAAATAGACATAAAAAAAGACCTGGAAAAAATGATTCATTTTATTGAGAAATTAAATGAGCTGGATACTACTGGTGTAAAACCATTGTTGCACATGAGCGATGAAGTGAATGTGTTTAGAGATGATATAGTAAAGAAATATATTTCCACTGAGGAAGGGTTGAAAAATGCGCCTCACCATAATGATCAATATTTTTTAGTGCCGAAAATGATTCGCCAAAACAAATAACTTGTCCTGAGTAAAATTAACCCCACAAAAAAATGAAAAGAATTATCCACATAAATCAAATTTCGAAAAGCTATATTATGGGCAGACAAATTTTGCCTGTTTTACAGGGAGTATCACTGGATATTATGAAAAATGAATACGTGGCTTTAATGGGACCTTCAGGTTCAGGCAAAAGCACCTTGATGAATATTTTGGGCTGCCTGGATACCCCAACTTCCGGACTTTATATTTTGAATGGGAATGATGTAAGCAAAATGGATGATAATGAATTGGCTGAAATACGTAATAAAGAGATTGGTTTTGTGTTTCAGCAATTTAACCTTTTACCACGTTTAACAGCACTCGAAAACGTGGCACTTCCTTTAGTTTATGCAGGATTATCTAAAAAATTACGGAATAAAAAAGCCATGGAAGTTCTGGACATGGTAAATCTTACTGACCGCAGTCATCATAAACCCAATGAATTAAGTGGGGGCCAAAGTCAGCGTGTAGCTATTGCCCGTGCATTAGTGAACGATCCTGCAATTATACTGGCAGATGAACCTACAGGTAACCTGGATACCAAAACATCTTATGAGATTATGGAGATTTTTGGAAGGATCCACAATTCCGGTAACACGGTGGTACTGGTAACCCATGAAGAAGATATAGCTAATCATTCGCACCGTATTATTCGCTTAAGGGATGGCGTTATTGAAAGTGATGAAAGAAAAATACCTTCCATGGTCCACTGATTTATAAGGACAAAAAACTCAGTTTTAATGGCATTAAAGATTTATACTAAAACGGGAGATTCCGGAAATACATCATTGATAGGTGGAACAAAAGTCCTCAAATCTAACTTACGTATTGAAACCTATGGGACCATAGATGAATTAAATTCATATATAGGACTTTGTCGGGATCTGATTGAGGATACATTGAGCCAAAAAACATTATTAGAGGTGCAGGATCGTTTATTTACCATGGGATCAACTTTAGCTTGCGATCCTGAAAAGGAAACACAAATGAAGTTGCCCAACCTGGGGCAAGGTGATATTGAGTGGTTGGAAAAAGAAATTGACCGAATGAATGAATTGTTACCGGAAATGAAAAGTTTTATTTTGGCCGGTGGTCATCCTACTATTTCACATTTACATATTGCACGATGTATTTGCCGAAGAGCTGAAAGAACCTGTGTAAGGCTTTCAGAACTCAGCTTTGTGGAATCAAAAATCATCATTTACCTGAACAGACTAAGCGATTATTTATTTATTTTGGCCAGATATACTGGTATGCAACTGGGAGCGGAAGAAATTCCCTGGAAGCCAAGAAAATAAAGTAATTCCTTCAACTTACTATTTTACCATCCCGCATATGTACTATTCTGTCACTAAGTTGGGCCAGTTCTTCATTATGTGTAACGATCAGGAAAGTTTGAGAAAATTGATCTCTCAGGTCGATAAATAACTGGTGTAATTCCAATGCGTGTTGAGAATCCAGATTTCCCGTGGGCTCATCCGCAAAAACTATATCAGGATTATTTATCAAAGCACGGGCAACGGCAACCCTTTGTTGTTCACCACCGGATAACGCTCCTGGCTTATTTTCAAGCCGATGAGATAATCCTAACAATCCCAGCAACTCTTTTGCACGGTTTCTTACTTCATTTTTTCCTTTACCCGATAACCAACCAGGAATGCACACATTTTCAAGGGCTGTAAATTCAGGTAAAAGGTGATGAAACTGGAATACAAAGCCAATATGACGATTTCTGAATGCTGCCATTTTTTTACCTTCTAACCTGCCAATATTATTCTCGTATAAGTAAATATCACCTTCATCGGGGCTATCGAGTGTACCTAAAATATGAAGAAGAGTGCTTTTACCGGCACCGGAAGAACCGACAATACTAACTATTTCACCTTTTATAATTTCAATATCCACACCGTTTAGTACATGAATCTGGCCATAACGTTTATGAATATTTTTTCCTTTTAACATGCAACATTTTTAATAGCTGATCAATCATTAATGCACAAACCTAACCTTTAAATCAAAAATTTAGGTTTTGGGAATGGAATTTTATTGAAGGTTAATATAATGGATTTGGAAAATTGGTTATTAACCCTACATTTGCGGAAAATTAACAAGGAGGAAACCCCACAGTTTATTGGTGGATCTCCTGGATTTTTTAAGAACATTAAAAAAAAGATATCATGTTTTGGACACTTGAATTAGCCTCTTACCTTGAGGATGCCCCCTGGCCAGCAACTAAAGATGAACTGATCGACTTTTCCATCCGTTCAGGTGCCCCTATTGAAGTGGTGGAAAATTTACAGGAATTGGATGATGAGGGTGAAGTTTATGAAAGTATCGAGGATATATGGCCCGATTACCCTTCCCAGGAAGATTTTATGTTTAATGAAGATGAATATTAATTCAATTAAATTTTTAAATAATCAAAGCCTCCCTTTCAGGAGGCTTTGATTATTATATTTAGTATATACTTATTTTTCCATCATTTCGATTACTCCCTGGGTAACTCCAGTAAAACTAAACCCTCCATCATGAAAGAGGTTTTGCATGGTTACCATCCTGGTCATATCACTAAACATTACAACACAAAAATTAGCGCAGTCTTCAGCTGTAGCATTTCCAAGGGGACTCATTTTTTCTGCATAGTTTACAAATCCATCAAATCCTTTCACTCCACTACCAGCTGTTGTTTTGGTAGGCGATTGTGATATCGTATTAACTCTAACCTTCTTTTTGTCACCATAATGATAACCGAAACTACGGGTTATGCTTTCAAGCAAAGCTTTTGCATCAGCCATTTCGTTATAATCAGGAAAAACTCTTTGAGCAGCTATATAAGTCAATGCCAGTACACTACCCCAATCATTTATGGCGTCAAGATCCCATGCTGTTCGTAATACCCGGTGGAGTGACATTGCCGAAATATCCAGTGTTTTATGGTTCCATTCATAATTCATTTCTGTGTAATGTTTGCCTTTTCTAACATTCAAGCCCATTCCAATGGAGTGAAGGACAAAATCGATTTTGCCACCAAAATGTTCCATTGATTTAATAAACAAATTATTGAGATCCTCCATATTCACAACATCAGCGCCAATTACCGGCGCATTGATTTGTTCTGATAATTTGTTTATTTCTCCCATACGCAATGCCACAGGTGCATTGCTTAATACAATTCCCGCACCTTCCTCATGACAGCGAATGGCTGTTTTCCATGCAATTGATTTTTCGTCTAATGCTCCGAATATTATTCCCTTTTTACCTTTCAATAAGTTATAAGACATAAAAAAAATTTGTAGTTAGCATTAATTAAATGTGCGTAAAAATAAGAAGTAATTTATGAGCGTACTTTGACAACCATAGAATCATCCTACTTTACTTTGATTGTTAAAGCATCACCATTTCCCTGGCATTTTCCAATGCAGCTGCTGTAGGCTTTTCTCCTCCCAACATTTTAGCTATGGTTTCTATCCTTTCTTCAGTGGTTAATAATCTTACTCCTGTAGTGATTGATTGTTTATGTATGGATTTATATACAAAAAAATGTGCAGAAGCCTTTCCTGCAATCTGTGGCTGATGAGTAATACAGATTAACTGCCGTTTTACAGAGAGTTCTTTCATGATCAATCCTACCTGTCGGGCAGCCTCTCCGGAAATACCTGTATCAATTTCATCAAAAATAAGAGTAGGCAGATCGATAGAACTTGCAACCAGAGATTTAATACATAACATCAGTCGACTAAGCTCTCCTCCACTCGCCACTTTCCTTAAGGGTAAGTAATTCTTTGACCCATTTTCATCGGAGATATTAGCGTCAAACAAAAATTCAACGGCATCCACACCATATTGATTTAAGGAGACAGGCTGAACGGTTACTTTTAACCGGGCATTAGGCATACCTACGCGTTTTAATAAAATATTTACTGCATCCTGTAATGGAGTAATTTGTTTTTTCCGTGCATTTGAAATTTTAACGGCTATGGCTGTAGCTTTTTCTAAAAAATCAGCAGCCTTCTTTTCTTTTAGTTGAATTATTTCATCCACATTTAATACAGCTTGCAACTTATCAGTAAGTTCCTGTTGAATTTGCAGTAATTCATTGGTACTTTGTACTCCATGCTTTTTCTGAAGCTTATACCCCATGGAAATTCGATCATTGATTTCCTCTACTCTTCCAGCATCGAAATTTATATTCCCGGCCAGATTTTCTAAATCTGAAGCAATATCATCGATCTCAATCTGGGCTGATTGGAGCCTTTGAATTAACCCAGGCAATGTTTGGTTAAATTCACTGAAAGATTGTAACTGGTTTAATACTTTTTTCAGTTGTTGCACAATTGGTTCTTCATTACCGGTTAGTAAATATCCGGAGTTTTCCAGAGCAGTTCTGATACCTTCAGCATTGCTCATAGAGGTTATCTCCAGATGAAGATTTTCCAATTCATTTTCCTTAAAATCAGCTATTTCCAATTCATTCAGCAAAAACCTGTTGTAATCTGCATCCTTTTCAAATTGCTTTTTTTCATTTTTCAACTTCTCCATTTGTCCCTTAATCTCCTGCAATTCACTGTAAATTGTGGCAAATTCGCTCAAAGCAGAAGATTGACCTGCTAACACATCCACTACCTGACGTTGAAAACCAGATTCAGCAAGGGAAAGCGTATCAAATTGCTGATGAAGATCGACCAATAGTGAGCTAAGTTTTTGAAGTTGTGCCAGGGTGACAGGGGTGTCGTTAATAAAGGCCCGGGATTTCCCCTGGGGACTGATTTCCCGCCTGATCAGTAATTCTTCACCACCATCCAGTTCATTATCATGTAAAAAATGGTCTATAGAAATCTTTTTATTTGGAATGAATACCCCTTCGATTATGCATTTGATTCCTTTATTAAGTAATACATTACTGTCTGCACGATTTCCTAATATTAATCCCAAAGCTCCCATAATAATGGATTTTCCGGCACCTGTTTCACCTGTGATAGCGTTCATATCATGCGAGAAAGTAATTTCCAGTTTCTCTATGATAGCATAGTTCCGAATGCTTAGTGTCTTTAACATAGCAACCGGCAAATTAGTGAATATGATTTTGGTTTCATACAGATTTTTTTACACTTATTATCAAAAAAATAGCCTTTGCAAAATTGCAAAGGCTACATTTTAAAATAGTATATGATGTTATTTAATGTCGATTGAATCCGTCAGTTCTGTATCAACCAGTATCCGACCACAGTTTTCACAAATCATCACTTTTTTACGTTGTTTGATCTCACTTTGTTTTTGAGGAGGTATAAAATAAAAACATCCTCCACAAGCATCTCTTTCAACAGGAACCACAGCCAGGCCATTACGATAATTTGAACGAATTTTCTCGTAGCTTAATAATAAACGGCTATCTACCTGCTCTTTAGCTTCAGCGGCCAGTTTATTAAAATGCTTCTCTTCTTTTTCAGTTGTGGCTATTATTTTTTCCAACTCACCTTTCTTATTGGTCAAAACCGATTCTTTAGTGGTCAAAGCCTTTTTAGCTTTTTCAAGAGCCGTGGCTTTTTCAGCAATTTCTTCATTCGCATCCCTGATATGTTTTTCAGCAAGTTTCACTTCCAGTTCCTGCATTTCAATTTCTTTATTGATAGCCTCGAATTCCCGGTTGTTCTTTACATTCTCGCTTTGCTTCTCATATTTTTTTACCTGCGCCTGGGCTTCTTTTATAATTTCTTTCTTTTGCTCAATAAATTCGGTAATCCCGTTGATCTCTTCTTCAATCCGATTCTGGCGGTTTTGCAAACCCGTTATTTCATCTTCCAAATCTGCTACCTCCATGGGTAATTCCCCTTTCAGAATATGGATTTCATCCAGTTTTGATTCTACTTTTTGAAGATTTACTAAAGATGTCAGTTTTTCTTCAACTGAATACTCTTTTACATTTGCCATAAGTGTGATTGTTGTTTATTTTTTCGGAAAAAAAGAATACCCCTTAAATATTGGTTAATCGACATAATACCTTAGTGGATTTGTGTTTACTTCCGTTTTCAGGACGGCAAAGTTAGGAAATTTTAATTCCAAAAGTTCATGTAAAAGGTTTATAGTGAACTGTTCGCTTTCATAATGGCCGATATCAGCAATAATTATCCTGTTATCCGCATCAAAAAACTCGTGGTATTTGACATCACTGGTAATAAATATATCTGCTTCCCTGGCTATTGCCTGGGGAATTAGAAAGCTGCCGGAACCTCCACAGAGCGCCACTTTATGTACCAATTTTCCAGGCAATTCGGTGTGCCTGATCACTGATATCCTGAATGTCTTTTTCAATAATTCCAGGAACTCTAATTCTGGAAGGGGATTGGGAAGAATTCCTATAATACCAGATCCTATGTGCTGGTGATCATTTGATAAGTTGACTATATCATAGGCAACTTCTTCATATGGGTGTGCTTTTATTAAAGCCGAAATCACCTTTTGCTGCATGTAAAACGGAAAAATTATTTCAACCTTCATTTCCTCCTCCACATGTAGTTTTCCCACCTCACCCAAATAGGGATCCGCATCTTTCCCTGCCTTAAAGGTTCCCAGGCCAGGCATATTAAAACTGCATTCCGAATAATTTCCAATTTGGCCAGCACCTGTATTAAATATGGCGGATCTTACTTCTTCCACTTTATTTTTTGGAATAAAAGTGAATAATTTTTTAAGAACATTTTCTTTGGGTGCAAGAATTTTTAAATGAGTCAAATTAAGTAATTCAGCCATTTTCCCATTTACTCCAGAAATCATATTATCCAGGTTGGTATGAATGGAATAGATAGCTACATCATTTTTTATTGCTTTTATAACTGTTCTTTCTACATAATTTTTCCCAGTTATCTTTTTTAATCCTTTAAAAATAATAGGGTGATGGGCAATAACCATGTTACATTTCTTTTCCAGTGCATCGCTGATTACCCTTTCAGTGACATCCAAACAAATCATAATGCCACTGCATTCCCAATCAGGCTGACCGGTTATTAATCCTGCATTATCATAATGTTCCTGGAATTGGGGTGGGGCAATTTGCTCCAGGTAATCAATAATCTCGTTGATCTTCATATTTGAAAGTTAAGTTTTTACGATAATTATCAAAAATCTGTAAACTAAGATCATAATCAAAAATCCTTTATTACTATTGAATGTCGTAACTTTTCGATTCAAATCCTCCCCCCGTTGACGTGTTTTTTTCAACCTCTAAATTGCATTGACATGAAAAAGAAAAATTTGGGTTATACCATGCTCATGCTGTTGGTTATGACCGGATTTGCAGGAACAGTTAATCTTAATCCATTAACAAAAAAAGAAAAACAAGTTGCTGTTGATCATTTAAAGCAGTCTAAGGATGACCTGATGCAATCAGTTAAAGGATTATCAGATAACCAGTTAAATTTTAAACCCTCTGCGGAAGAATGGTCGGTAAATGAGTGTATACAACACCTGGCGCTTACTGAAAATCTTTTTTGGGAATCCATGAACAAAGCTTTAAAAGAAACTCCTAATCCCGACAAACGCACGGAAATAAAAATCTCAGATGAAGAAGTGTTGGCAAAAATGGCAAGCCGCGACAATAAAGTAAAAACTTTTTCTACATTGACACCAGATAATTCAACATTCACGACCACAAAAGAAGCCCTTGATGTTATCAAAATGAAACGCAAAACCTTTATTCAATTCATTAAAACAACGGAAACGGATATGCGAAGTCATGTAGTGAATTCACCCATGGGCATGGTGGACGCTTACCACCTGGTATTAATGAATGCGGCACATACCAACCGTCATATTCAACAGATTAACGATGTAAAAAGCCATACTGATTTCCCAAAAAGATAAACTACAATTTCGTATTATAAAAGATGGTTAAAGCCTGCCATCTTCCTGTATTTTTGTGCCTGTATAATTTTAAAAAATGTAGATGGCAGATAATACCCAGGAACTTTATAATCGCTATATAGAATTAATGCGAAAGATTACGGACATCAAAAAAGCCGCAGATGTTTTACAATGGGACCAGGAAACTTATTTACCCAGAAAATCATCTGACATACGCGGCCAGCAGATAGCCACATTAACCGAAACAGCCCATCATTTTTTTTCAGCAGAACAATTAGGCAACATACTGACCGAACTTGCAGGGAAGAATGACCTGACTGAGAACCAAAAAAAAAATTGTGAGTTAACTCTTGAAGATTATTTAAAGAATAAAAAATACTCATCCCAGTTTGTCAGAAAATTATCAGAACAGATTAACAAGACATTTCATGCCTGGATAAAAGCAAGAGAGATGAATTCTTTTTCTGTTTTTGAAAATGAATTGAATGTATTGATTACATTAAAAAAACAGGAATCTGAATTACTGGGTTACGAAGCACATCCCTATAATGCACACCTGAATGAATATGAAAAAGGATGTACGGTACATTTTCTTGATAATGTATTTGAGCCTCTTTTGCCATTCTTAAACAGTTTATTAGGTAAAATAAAAAGTCAGGCACCGGTTGACAATGCTTTTCTTCAGCAATATTTTCCTAAACAAAAGCAATGGGAATGGGGTATGTATCTTATTCAACAATTAGGTTTTGATTTTGATTCCGGCAGACAGGATATAAGTGAACATCCTTTTACCACAAGTTTTTCCCCTACTGATGTCCGGTTAACTACTCGTATTGACGAAAATGATTTTGCAAATATGACCTGGAGTTGCATTCATGAAGCCGGACATGGTTTATATGAACAAGGCCTGCCTGTTGATCAATATGGTTTGCCATTGGGTGAATATTGTTCATTAGGAATTCATGAATCCCAATCCCGATTATGGGAAAATAATGTAGGAAGAAGTGAAGCTTTCTGGCAAAATTATTTTCCAAAATTGCAGGAATTCTTTCCGGAACAGTTCAAAACCACATCATCCGAAATATTTTATAAAGGCATTAATAAAATTGAACCTGGATTAATAAGAACTAAAGCAGACGAGATCACTTATCATTTTCATGTTTATATCCGGTATGAACTGGAAAAGGATTTATTTGAAGGAAACTTGAAAACGACTGATATTCCTGCTTATTGGAATGAAATGTACCTGAAATACCTGGGAATAAAGGTTCCGGATGATAATCATGGATGTCTTCAGGATATTCATTGGAGTCATGGAAGTTTTGGATATTTTCCTACATATAGCCTGGGAAGTCTTTATGCGGCACAATTTTATACTTATATAAATAAAATGATACCTGGCCTGGAAGAAGATATGGAAAAAGGAAGTGTTTTAAAAATTTTGCAATGGTTGAAGCAATATATTTATCCTTATGGTCGTAAATATACGAGCGATGAATTATGTATTAGAATTACTGGAGAATCATTGAACGCTTCTTTTTTCAAAGATCATTTGTTGCGAAAGTTTGGCAATATGTATACCTTGTAATTAATAGCCTTACCATGAAAAAAATAACGATCGCCTTATTGGTTCTCGTATCCTTTACCGCTTGCAAAAAAACCCTGGAAGATAAAGCCCGGGATATCGTTATAGATGCCATGACGAGCGGTCAATGGCGCATTTCCCTTTTCACTGTAAACGGGAATAACATTACAACTGATTTTGCTGCTTACACTTTTCAGTACCATAAGAATGAAACTGTAGATGCCATTAAAAACGGAAGTGTTGAAGTTACCGGCAACTGGGAAGGTGATGCAAATAATATGAGTATTTCAGCTAATTTTTCCAATGTCTCTGAACCTTTGCTTTTGATCAATGGCAACTGGAAAATAACAAACAACAGCTGGACTTTTGTGGAAGCTAAACAAACCAATGGAAGCCAGATTAAAACTCTGAGATTAGATAAGCTCTAAAATAATAATTCTTTTTCTGCTGAATTTTGGCAGATTTTAATAAACTTTGGCGTCTATTAATCCACCCAATTTCAGTCTGATATCCTTGATTTTAGAATAGATACTTTTAATGATAACAATGCGTTTGATCTAAAATCAGCGCTTTGAGACTGAATATGAAACTGAGAATAACTTTTTTATATATCCTGGCCCTTATAATTACCAATTCCCCTGCTTTGGCACAAACTCCTGTGGCCAACTTTAATGCCAATACAGTTTCAGGTTGCTCCCCGTTAATTGTAGATTTCCAGGACCAGTCTTCTAATGATGTAACAGAATGGGAATGGGATTTTGGTAATGGAGGCATATCTAATAAAAAAAATCCTTCAGCAATTTATTTTAATACAGGTACATATACCGTCCGACTTACTGTTAAAAACGGTAGCGGCGCATCTAATACCATTACCAAAACCGCTTTTATTACTGTAGTCACAGAACCTGTTGTAAATTTTACTACAGACAAAAATTCAGGTTGTTCACCGGCAGTAATTCAATTTACTGACCTGTCAACCACACCCCCCGGCACTAATATTACCACCTGGAAATGGGATTTCGGAGATGGAGGCACCTCGACCCAAAAAAATCCTGTATACAGTTATCGAACACCAGGCAGTTATACAGTTACACTTAGCATAGGCAACGATAAAGGCTGCACAAAACTAATAACCAGGCCAAATCTTATTGATGTAGGGATAGGCGTTAAACCGTCTATCAGTTTTGTTGATCCGAATGTTTGCAGTGCTCCAGCCACTATAACTTTTAATAGTAATAGTACCGGCCCAGGTACCTTAAGTTATGCCTGGAGATTAGAAAATGGACAAACTTCAAACAATAAGAGTATAACCACCACTTATAATGCGAACGGAAATTATGGTGTCACCCTCACGGTTATGAGCAGTTTTGGATGTTTTGATTCCATTACCAGGAGGGTAGATATTGGAAAAGCTACTACTGATTTTATTATTCCTGCCAGCATTTGCCCTAAAACACCTGCCCAGTTTTTAAATAATTCAACACCCAGACCTATAAGTGCGAAATGGATATTTTCCAATGGCACAACAGATAACAATAACAATGGTTTGACAATTTTCCAAAATCCGGGCACCTATACGGTTACATTAATCAATACTTATTTGGCATGTGTGGATACATTAGTAAAAACAATTACAGTCGCAACTTCACCACCCATTTCTTTTACGGCTTCAGATACGGCAAAATGTCAACCATCCCTAACCGTTAATTTTAATAATACAACAACCGGAACATCTTTCAACTGGGATTTTGGCGATAGTACTGTTTCTAACCAGTCAAATCCTTCTCACACCTACACAAATTATGGTGATTATGATGTTACGCTGATTGCCACAGGTAATAATGGATGCATCGATACGTTGGTTAAACCAGCTTTTATAAAGATCAGAAAACCTGTAATCTCCTTTGCGGGACTACCAGCCGCAAATTGTGTTCCTTTTAATTTCAATTTCAAAGCTATTGTTGACACAATTGAAAATGTAACTTCTTACAATTGGGATTTTGGAGATGGATCAGCCGGCTCTACATTAGAATCTCCCAGTCATATATATGCGGTCCAGGGCACATACCCGGTTACGTTAACCATTACAACAAGTAGTGGTTGTACAGAAACATTTTCTTTGCCTAATGCTATAAAAGTAGGAACCATTCCAACACCGGATTTTGTAGCAGATATTACGAATGCGTGTGGTGATCCGGGTATACAATTGACAAACTTATCAACCGGTGCAACGGAATTTTTGTGGACTTTCAGTGATGGTAGCAGTTCCACTGATCCAAATCCTCAGCATATTTTTGCTGATACTGGTTGGGTAAGTGTAACCTTAACGGCTATCAACAATGGTTGCCAGGATAGCATTACTAAAATCGATTACGTATATATACAACCTTCTATTTCAAAATTTGATTACAGGCCCGATTGTAATAATAAACTTGAATATACTTTTACTGATAAGTCCATTGGCGCTAACAGCTGGGAATGGAATTTTGGCGATGGGACTACATATTCGGGGCAAAATCCTCCTACACATGTTTTCCCTGGAGATGGTTCTTATATTGTTTCTTTATTAACAACAAATGCAGGATGTTCATATACCTTATCCCGTACAATTGTTATTAAAGATCATTTACCCAATTTTACTTCGGGAAATACTGTTGGTTGTAAATCCTTTAGACCTACATTTAAAATAGTGAATCCGGATCCGACATTTATAACCAAATATTTATGGGATTTTGGCGACGGTGTAGAGCGTGATGGAGCAGTAGATCCATCATCCATGAGGTTCAGGTTTACAGAAGCTGGTAATTACAATGTGAAACTGACAAGTATTGACACATTCGGATGCAGGCATTCTATAACAAAAAATAATTTTATCAGGGTTAACGGCCCTAAGGCTTATTTTAATTCAACTAATAGTAATGGTTGTAAGGGATTAATTACTTCTTTCAACGATTCTACTATAACCGATGGCATCAATGCTATTGTAAATTGGAAATGGGATTTTGGCGATCAAACTATTCAATCATTTACTGCTCCTCCATTTGAACATCAATATGACAGTATAGGGGATTATGATATAAAATTAGTTGTTACTGATGCCGCGGGATGCAGAGACAGTACGACATTGCGTGAGTTTGTAAAAATTTCTATTTTAAAGGCTGATTGGGTGACCAATGGTGAAACCTGTCCAAAATCTCCTATTGCATTTACAGATAAAACTACAAGCGATTTGCCCTTTACTTCTATTTGGGATTTTGGAGATGGCAAAACAGCTACAACACGTAATTCATCACACCAATATATTGACACTGGTAAGTATACAGTAAAACTGGTTGTAAAAGATATTATGGGTTGTCAAGATTCTTTAGTAAAAACGGATATTGTCTATGTTGGATTACCCGTTGCTTCATTTACTGCCAATAATTTTGATACTTATTGTTTGCCTTTTGAAGCTAAATTTATCAATACATCCACGTACGCAAATTCATTCAGCTGGAATTTGACTGCAGCTACATCAACCCAAAGAAATCCTTCGCTTTATTATACTTCACCTGGCAATTATCCTATAACATTAATAGCTACCAGTCCCGGTGGATGTAAAGATACCGCCACCAATAACCTGGTTGTTCATGATGCTGACGCAGCATCAATTAATTATAATCCGTTAATCGGATGCCGGCCTTTATCTGTAGATTTCCAAGCTTTTACAGCAATGAATGGGAGATTTATCTGGGATTTTGGTGATGGCAATGTGGTTGATACCAATATCAATATTTATACGCATTTGTATGACAATTTTGGAGCCTTCATTCCAAAAATTATCCTTAGAGAACCTGAAGGTTGTCTGATTACTTTAACTGGTGATGAATCTATTCAAATAAACGGGGCAAGAGCAAAATTTGAAATAACCAATTTGTTATTTTGCGATAGTGGATATGTAAATATCCTGGATTCTACCACTTCCCGGGATATGATTACAAAATATACCTGGGATTTTGGAGATGGCAGTATATCCAATTCATCGGTACCCGTTCATAATTATACTTCGCCCGGTATTTACCCGGTTTCTTTATCAGTTGAAACAGAAACAGGTTGCCGGGATTCAATGACTTACCAGCTGCCTGTCAAAGTGGTTCAGAGTCCGTTGATAGCCATAACGGGTGATTCTGTTATCTGTGTAAATGAACGATTAAACGTAAATGGTATTTTCTTAAGGGCAGATACTTCAGTAGTTTCCTGGTCATGGGAATTTGGAAATGGAAACAGGTCATCATTGCAAAATCCCGATCCACAACAGTATGTTCCGGGAGATTACAGCATTTATTCGGTGGCTACCAATAGCAGCGGTTGCAAAGATTCAATTCAAAGGGATATTCGTATCAATCCCTTACCGGTTATTAATGTCACTTCGCCTTTAACAAAAGTGGTAGGTATTTCTATCCCTATTCCCGTAACTTATTCTAGCAATCTCCTTAGCTATACCTGGCTGCCTACGAATGGTTTAAGTTGTACAGATTGTCCTGAACCCATCACCAATACAAAATACAGTATTGATTATGTTATATCCGTTGTAGATAGCAATAGTTGTTTGAATGCAGAGCAGGTAAGAGTAATAGTAATCTGTAAAGGAGCTGAAATTTTTATCCCGAATACATTTTCACCAAACGGTGACGGCAGCAATGATTTCTTTTATCCCCGTGGGCGCGGAATTGAAAGAATCAGAACTTTACGCATTTTCAATCGTTGGGGTGAAGTGGTATTTGAAAACAGGGAGTTCCCGATAAATGATCAATTAGCTGGATGGGATGGTAAATATAAAAATGGGGCTCCACAGGCCGGGGTGTATGTTTACCAGGCAGAATTGATTTGTGAAAACGGAGAAATTTTAACCTATAAAGGGAATATTGCATTGATCTTATAAAATGGTGAAAATGTTAAAGAAGTTATTCAACAGAACGATACAAACATTTACATTGGCAGCAACGATGTTATCGTTTGTTCCTGTATGTGGGCAGGATATACATTTTTCACAATTTTTTGAAGCGCCTCTCCTCAGGAACCCTTCTCTGGCAGGAATTTTTACCGGCGATTACCGCGTACAGGCTGTATACCGCGATCAATGGAATAGTGTGACCGATGCATACAAAACCGGTTCTTTGAACGGAGAATATAAAAAACCTATAGGCAAGGGAGATGATTATCTTACCATGGGTTTGCAACTTTTCTATGATAAGGCTGGGACTGTGGGCTGGACTTCTACCCAGGTAATGCCTGCTCTTAATTACCATAAATCCTTAAGTACTGAAAGAAATATGTATGTTTCCCTTGGATTTATGGGTGGTTGGGTTCAACAATACTTTGATCGCACACGAATGACAACTAACAGCCAGTATGATGGATTAGGAGATGGAGAAAGTTTCAATGAAGCTAAATACACGTACATCGATGGTAGTGTGGGTATGAGTTTCAATACCAACATCAGCGAAGATCCAAACGACAATTTGTTTATAGGCCTGGCCTACCACCATTTTAACAGGCCAAAAAATTCATTTTACCGCAATCCCGCCATGGAACTAAACCCTAAATGGGTATTATCCGGAGGTTTGAAATTCGGACTTACAGAATATTCATACCTGACCATACAGGCAGATCATTCCCGCCAGGGAAGTTTTAATGAATCTATTGGGGGTGCCTTATATGGTTTAAAATTGGGACAAGATGTTGATAATCCGGATTATGTTATTCATGGAGGATTATTTACACGATTGAACGATGCCCTGATACCAGTAGTTAAAATTGATTATAAACCTTTCTCCATTGCTATTAGTTATGATGTTAACATTTCTAAACTAAAAACAAGTAGTTACGGGCGGGGAGGGTTTGAATTATCCGTATCATTCATTGGTTTTCTTGACAGAGAACACTCTACGATCAATGCCCTTCATTGTCCGCGGTTTTAAAAGGTTTTGTATTTTTTGCCCAAACAGCGGGCATAAAAATAGCATCGTATATTTCCGCAGTAAAAAAAGATTTAAAATTGTGGACTTATGCTTTGTTTAAGCAAAAAAAACACTATATAATTACATAATAAATGTAAATTTGTTTCGTTGAGACAACTCATTATCATATTATCCATTATCTTTTTTTCAGTCCAAAATGCTGAAGCTCAAACGCGTAGCAATCCTTTACCAGGAAATTCTGAAAAAATTCTAAAATTTTATCCCAATCCAGCTACCTCTATTATTACATTCGATTTTATAAAAGACTACAAAATTGGATATTTACTCCAGGTTTTTAACTTTCTAGGGAAGCCTGTTTATGAATCGCCTAATGTGGCCACCAAAACTTCGGTTAATCTATCCGACTTTACTCGTGGGGTTTATATTTACCAACTTAGGGATCATAGTGGAAAAATTCTGGAATCTGGAAAATTCCAGGTTTCTAAATAAATCATTCTCTTTATTCATTTACACTCGGGGCCTTTAGGCCTTTTTTTATGAGTTAATGTTTTTAGAATTATATGGTTTCATTCTAAATTGCGACAAGAATATCTCTCGTAAAGCATTAGAAACTAATCATAAGGACAATTTGTCCCGAAACTGCGCTTGGCAGTATTATTGTCAACCTTACCTTTGCGCCTTGTAATGGAAAAAATGACAGTTTTGACAAGCATTTTTATGCCATTTTTGTTTAAAAGGCTTAATAAATAAATTATGATGAAAGAACAAAAAGAAAATGACAACTCCTTGCCTGATGAGCAAGGATTACATATTGATCTAAACACCGATGAAAGCCAGATTGGAACCACGCATCTCACAGATCCATTAGAAAATGAACCAGAAATTTTAAAACTGAAAGAAGAAATTCAGGAATTAAAAGATAAGTACCTGAGGCAGGCTGCTGAGTTTGATAATTACAGGAAAAGAAGTGCTCGGGAAAAAGTGGAACTTATACAAACTGCAGGTAAAGACATTATCACGGATATGTTGGATATACTCGATGACATCAAACGTGCACAGCAGCAGATGGAGGTTAATGATGATATGGCTGGTATGCAAGAAGGTGTGCATTTGATCTTTAATAAGTTTTCCAATAACTTAACTGCCAGGGGTGTGAAACCAATGGATACATTACATCAACCATTTAACCCGGATATTCATGAAGCAATTACAGAAATTCCGGTTCCATCTGAAGACTTAAAAGGAAAAGTTGTTGACGTTTTACAAGAAGGTTATTATCTGAATGATAAAATCATTCGTTTTGCTAAAGTAGTTGTTGGTAAATAAAATTTACCTGAATATTACAATAGCATATCATTAAATTAATTTCCGCATAGCGGGTGGAGTGTATGAAAAAAAGAGATTACTACGAAGTGTTGTCTGTTAGTAAAACGGCATCAACAGAAGAAATTAAAAAAGCTTATCGAAAGGTAGCTATGCAATTTCATCCAGATCGTAACCCAGGAGATAAATCTGCTGAAGAAAAATTTAAAGAGGCTGCTGAAGCTTATGAAATTTTAAGTGATACTGATAAAAAATCACAATATGATCGTTATGGTCATGCAGGTGTATCAGGAAACGGACGCGGGTTTGGTGGTGGAGCCGGAATGAACATGGATGATATCTTCAGCCAATTTGGAGATGTTTTTGGAGAAGATGTTTTTGGAAGTTTCTTTGGTGGCGGAAATCGTCGGGGTGGAGGTCCAAGAGCAAGGGGTTCGCGGGGAAGTAATCTGCGCATTAAACTAAAATTAAATTACGAAGAAATTGCACGAGGTGTTACCAAGAACATCAAGGTAAAAAAATATGTAGCGTGTAATACTTGTGGTGGACACGGTGCCAAGGATAAAAATAGTATGCAAACCTGTGGTACCTGCGGCGGTAGTGGCCAGGTACGTAAAGTAACCAATACTTTCCTGGGGCAAATGCAAACCGTTACCACCTGTCCTGCATGTAGTGGTGAAGGAACAACGATTACCGCAAAATGCGGAACCTGTAAAGGTGAAGGCAGAACTTATGGTGAAGAAACAGTAACTATTGATATACCCGCCGGGGTGCAGGAAGGAATGCAATTAAATATAAGTGGACGGGGAAATGCAGGAGAACGGGGTGGCAGCGCCGGAGATCTGATTATTTTAATTGAAGAAGAAACGCATAAGGACCTGGTTCGGGATGGACTCAATGTAATTTTTGAATTGCACGTATCATTTACAGACGCTGTTTTTGGAACACAGCTTGAAGTACCAACCATTGATGGGAGAGCAAAAATTAAAATTCCGGCTGGTACACAAAGCGGAAAAATATTCAGGCTTAAGGGCAAAGGATTTCCGGCTGTAAATTCTTATGAAAAAGGAGACCAGTTAGTTTCAATAAATATTTGGACACCCCAAAATCTTACGAACGAGGAAAAAGTTGTTTTAGAAAAATTAAGTTCTTCTGAAAACTTCAAACCACACCCGGATAAAAATGAAAAGGGATTCTTTGACAAGATGAAAGAAATGTTCTCTTAATTTTTAGCTTCCTCTTTTCGCCTTTTTCTTTTTGTTTTTTTAGAATACACTTCTTTGGCTATTTCTACTAATGTCAGAAATTCTTTTTGTATTTTATCATGTGGATCATGTGATAATGATGCTATCGAATAAATATCATTCCAGGTAATTTGTTTTAAATAAGATGATTCTCTTAACAGGGAACCAAACATAATGAGTGAAGCTGAAAATTTTTGCTGACTGTCGATTTGAGAAAAAGGAATCAAATGGTTAGGACTTACAGTTTGGAATGTCCTTTTAACAGTATCATTTGGTAATTTGTAATTCAACAGTATTTCAGCAAAACGCTGGCCTGGTAAACTTTTTTCTTTTTCATTCATATAAAAGGGAGTAGGCATTATTTCAAAAGCAACTGTCATAGTATGTCCTGACCCTATTTCACCTCCCTCTATAGTTGATAATGAATCGCTGATTGCTCCAACCTTATTATCAAAACCTATTAACCTGTATTCCTTAACGTATGCCGGATTAAAATTGACATTGATGTAAACATCATCTGCAACCGCATACATAGTTTGGGTAAATTCTTTTAATAACACTTTCTCTGCTTCCTGGAAATTATCCAGGTAAGCAAAATTTCCTTTTCCTTTTCTGGCTAAAGTCTGAATCTTGGAATCCTTATAATTACCCATACCTACACCCAGGCAGGTAAGATAAATTCCATTTTTACTATGTGAGGTTATCAGTTCTTCTAATTCTGACTCCGTTTTTAATCCCACATTAAAATCACCATCTGTTGCCAGAATAACCCTGTTATTGCCCTCTTTAATAAAATGACTGGTAGCTATTTTATAAGCCAGGCGTATACCGGATTCACCTGGTGTTGATCCCCCTGGTGTTAGTTCGTCAATAGCTTTGATAATTTTTTCTTTTTCATTTCCACCGGTTGCTTCAAGGTGAACACCAACAGTTCCACCATATGCAATGATTGATACCGAATCTTTGGAACGCAGATTATTTACCAACATCCGAAAAGCAGACTGCAGCAATGGTAAGCGATTAGGCATATCCATGGATCCCGAAACATCAATTAAAAAAACCAAATTGCAGGGTGGTAGTGTATCTACATTTAATTTCCTGGATGAAATATTCAAATAAAAAAGTTGGCTTTCCTTACTCCATGGGCTCATGGTTAAAGTAGATTGAATAGCAAACGGATCATCGCCTTCAGGTTTTGAATAGCCTGTATTGAAATAATTCAGCATTTCTTCAATTCTTACAGCATCCGGGGGTACTTTATTTTTCATATTCAGAAAGCGCCGGACATTGGAGTAAGATGCCCGGTCCACATTTAAAGCAAGACTTGTAGATGGGAACTGGTTTGCACTGACAAACCTGTTTTCAAGAATACTGGCATAAGTTTCATCGCCGGTAAACCATGTACGTTGATTCTCTCTGGTTAAATCCTTAGTTAAAGATGCCAGTTTATATCTTCGGACACTGGTAGCAGACGTAACGGATTTGATTAAACGAAGATTTAAATATTTTTCAGTATCGGCAATTATCCTGGTTTTCTGATACCCATCTTTAGAAAATGTAAGCGTATCTTTTTTAAATGGAGTAATGAAACCAAAGGCACCGCTGATCCCGGTGTTATATACATAACCTGAACTATGATGCAGGATGGAAACGTTTTGTACCGGATTACCAGCTTCATCTTTTACTTCGCCCCGAAAATAATAAGGCTGACTCTGGGCAAAATAACCAAAGCATAACAGAAGAACGATATAGCATGCAATTTTCAATATTTTTATTTAGGGCCAAATTCCAAAAATCAAATGTTGCTGGCCATCTTTATATAACCTGGTATATTTCCTTTAGGTTTCTTCCCTGGCCATCATAATCCAAACCATAACCAACAACGAACTTATTGGGAATGATAAAACCTGTATATGCAATGGATAAAGGATAAATAGTTGCTTCCGGCTTATGTAACAAAGCCGCGATCTTTAATGAAGCAGGTTGTTGATGTTCCAGGCTGGGTAGAAATTTATTCAATGTTTTACCCGTATCTACAATATCTTCTACAATCACAACATCACGGTTGTACAAATCATAATCAAGGCCTATAGCCGTAATGACATTGCCAGAGGATTTCATTCCTTTATATGAAGCCAGTTTAATAAAACTTACTTCAGCAGGTATATTAATGTATTTGAATAAATCGGCCGCAAACATAAATGCTCCATTAAGAACCGGAATAAATAATGGCATTTTACCCGCATAATCTGTATTTATGGCTTCGGCAATTTGTTTTACTTTCTGTTGTATCTCTTCAGCTGAAATATAGGTTTCAAATTGTTTATCGTGTATTGTAATAATGGACATTGATTATTTTAATATTTTTAATTTCTGGCCAACCTTTAATTCATCCGATTGTAAATTGTTCCACGCTAATAAATCATTAACCGTTACACCATATTTTTTTCCGATTGCATACAAGCCTTCTTTTGGCCTGACATTATGAACCAGCGTCTTTGCATTGGGAGCAGACGGTAAACCATCGTTCATTGTCATTAAATTATTTGTATGATCATAAATATTTACCACTGAAGCATTCATAACTTTAGGAGCGCCCGGGGCTATTGAACGCAGGTAAATTTTTTCGCCGGGAGCTGGTTCCATTCCGGCAGAAAGGTGATTCATTTGAAGCAGGTTCTGCAAACGAATGGCATACAGTTGGGCGATATAAAAACTTGTTTCCCCTGAAACTACAATATGAAGATCATGATGTCCTGCTTTCCGTTTACGCTGAACATAAATCAATTGATCAAAAGGGACTTCATCACTTGCCTTTAGTATATCATTAAATTCAAAAAGTTTAGATAAAGGAATTTTATGTTGTTGTGCAATGGATAAATAGGATGCGCCTTTTTTTGCAAATAGTACTTTTGTGGCATTTATTTTAAATAAACCGGAAGGATATTGATTTATAATATTCGTTTTATGCACTACAGGTTTATCCTTTTGTATTACAGGCGTAGCCAGGGCATTTTTATCCATTAAACCTTCATTCATCACCATCCATCTCTTTTTATCATCTTCAATTTTACCCAAAGCAATCAGTGAATAATTTTGCAGACTATACTCCTCAACCAAATTAATAATCAATAGTGGGTAACGTGGGTTTGTTGCATAACCAGCTTTTTTTAATCCATTCGCCCACGCTTCATAATCGGTTGGATCAAGATTGAAAAGGAATGCATAACGTTGATTCTTTCTAAGAAAATCTGAATGATCCTTGTAAGACTCCTCTGGCATTGTGTATTTTCTAAAACATTCATTGGGAGCATCATCCGTATGCGAAACCGATTCGCCCGTCCAGTTGCTTTTACATTTAATACCAAAATGATTATTTGACCGGAACACCAGGTCACTTTGCCCCGCAGAAGATTCATGAATGCCCTGGGCCAGTTTGATTGAAGCAGGTACGCCGGAACGCTTCATTTCTTCAATGGCAATATCCCTGTAACGGGCTATATAATCTTTGATAAATTCGGATGACTGTGCATTTGCACAAAAGCCACAGATTAACAGAACTGCGAATAGAAAGAGTGATCGCATTTTTCAAAAGGATTTTAATTAAAATTTTCGTATCAGGTACAATCCATCACGTATAGTCAGGGCCACTTTATCAATATCGCTCCGGTCTTTTATAAATTGGTTAAATTCCACTATAGCTTTGGCATTTTTTCCTTTCACATCATCCTGCAATACCTGCCCATGGAAAAAAATATTATCGGCTAAAATAAACCCGTTTTTCCGAACATGGGGAAAAACAAGGTTAAAATAATCAATATAACCGGGTTTATCTGCATCGATAAATACCAAATCCCATGTTTCATTCAATGCTCCCACGATATGTAACGCATTTCCGGTGTGCACTATTATCTTTTCATCCAAACCAGCCTTGTTAAAATAATCACGGGCGATGAAAGCATCCTCCTCTCTTAATTCTATTGTATGTAAAATACCATCTGAGGATAAACCCTTAGCTAAACATAATGCACTATAACCAGTAAAAGTGCCGATTTCTAAAATCCTTCTTGGACCTATCATCCGGCTGATCATTTCCAATACTTTTCCCTGCAGGTGGCCGCTCAGCATGTGTGGATCGGCGTGATGCTGATAAGTATCATCTTCAATATTCTGCAAAACAGAATCAACTGGTGAAGATAAGTCCTCAGCATACTTTTGTAACAATGGGTTTATCAGGTCCAGGCTATAAATTTTTATAAAGTTAATTCATCCTGCAAAAAAATACCCCTGTAAAAGGGGCATTTTATAATCGTATTAATCAGTATTAATGCTTTCTGACTTTTTGGAGATCGCTAATAATCCAAGGAAAGTTAAAATCCCATTATATATCAGTAACTCATAGCCGATTTTAAATGTGCCGAAAATGGATGTTGAAAAGCTTTTAATATTCTGAACAAAACTCCCTTCCAGCTTTAATTGTGCTTCATACCATTGAATGTTATTGACAAAATCAACGCCAAAAATAATCGCCGGAGCAAGTAAACAAACTACAATTGATAATCTGTCGTTAATCTGGCGGTTGGTAAGAATACCGAAACTGAATAAACCCAGTAATGGCCCATAAGTAAACCCTGCCACTTTCAGGATTACATCAATGATCGATTTATTATCAATCAATTTAAAACCAATTACCATCAAAAAGAAAATAAATGCAAAGGTGAAATGTACGGTTAATCGAATGGTTCTTCTTTTTTTCTCACTCCAGTCCATCCTTCTTTTCAACCCTAACATATCAATGCAGAAAGATGAAGTAAGCGCTGTTAATGCACCATCGGCACTTGGGAAAAGTGCAGAAATCAATCCAATGATAAATATAACAGACATCACGGTTGGCATATAACTTAAAGCAACAGTTGGAAACAGGTCATCAGCGGCTACATTTATTCCTTTAGTTGCAGCGAACAGGTATAATAATCCACCTAAAAACAGAAATAAAAAATTAACGATGACCATGATGACAGTAAACGTCATCATGTTTTTTTGAGAGTCTTTCAGATTTTTAACACTGATGTTCTTTTGCATCATTTCCTGGTCAAGCCCGGTCATACCAACTGTTATAAAAACCCCGCCCAATATATGTTTCAGGAAATAAGAAGAACTGCCTGGTTCGCTGTTGAATATTTTTGTTAATCCTCTTTCATCCAAAGCAGCCATAGAGCTGCCGAATGACATGTCCAGGTTATTCATGATATAAAAAATACAAACTACCAAACCGATAAGCATGAATGTGGTTTGTAAAGTATCGGTGAATACAATTGTCTTCACACCACCTTCGAACGTGTATAAAATGATCATTAATAAAATGACAAATGTTGTTACTTCAAAAGGAACACCCATCTCTCTTAATATAAAAAGATGCAAAACATTAATCACTAAAAACAAACGTGCTGTGGCGCCTAAAGTCCTGGAAATAATAAAAAACAACGCACCGGTTTTATAAGATACCATCCCAAAACGTTGTTTCAGGTAAACATAAATTGAAGTAAGGTTAAGCCTGTAATATAGAGGCAGTAAAACAAAAGCGATGATCATATACCCAATCAAATACCCAATAACCACTTGCCCATAGGCAAAGGCCGCTAAACCTACCGTACCGGGAACAGAAACAAATGTTACACCTGATAGCGAAGTGCCTATCATACCAAATGCAACCAACATCCAGTTGGATTTTTTGTTACCGATAAAAAATGAATCGTTATTTGAATTGCGGGAAGTGAAATAGGCTACTACTAATAACAATACGAAATAACCAATAACAAAAGAAAACAAAACGACGGGATCCATAGTTGAATTTTTAAGTAAGCAAAGAAAAGCTTTACGAACGATTTAAACATTAGATTTGAAAAGATAAATAAAATGTATGAAAATTAATTCGCTGGCCGTTTTTTGCGGATCAAAGCCAGGTAACAATCCAATATATATTAAGCATGCGGAGCAAACAGGCTTATTACTGGCACAGAAAAAAATAAGGTTGATCTATGGCGGTGGAAGTGTTGGCATCATGGGTGTTATAGCGGGAAGTGTTATGAATAATGGAGGAGAGGTTCGCGGTGTTATTCCAAAGATGTTAGTGGACAGAGAGCACCAGCTTGATAACATTACTGAACTTACGGTCGTAGATGATATGCATATGCGCAAACGCCGGCTTTATGATCTTTGTGATGCAGCTTTAATATTGCCTGGTGGTTTTGGAACCATGGATGAATTATTCGAGATCCTGACCTGGAACCAGCTATTTATACATAATAAACCCATATTCCTGCTTAATTCTGAAGGATTTTATGATCACCTGATTATGCATATCCGACATTTGGAAAAGGAGCAGTTCCTCTACGAAAAAATAGAAGAAAGCCTGATCATTATAAAAAATCCCGATGAAATGACTGATTATTTGGATTAATAGGTATTATACCTGTCGGCATTTTGGAATAATGGTATTTGTACTCCTGCCCGAATAATCGGAAGAACCCGGTTAGCATTATCCCGATAGGGTGAAAATTCATTTTTCATCAAATCAACCAACACTGAAACATAAAAGAAACTTTGGCCTGAACCAGGATTACGATTAGTAGTATAACCCGCACCAACCAGAAAACTTGTGGCATCCCGATCTTGTGTTACCGGGGTTCCATTATTAGGGGGAAGGTATTTTTGTTTAATAAAATTATGTTCAAGTTGGGCTTGTGCAAATAAAAACCGCACGGGATAAATCCTGGTAAACACACCCCCTCCGTAAATGGTTTGTCTTAAGCGATCGTTGAATAATTGATAATCACGGTAAGAAGTATAATTAAAATTAACCGCTATCCCTGCGTCTATCCATTTGGTAAGACTATAACCGAATACCGGCGTTCCTCCTATTAAAAAAGTATTGTTACCAAATGACAGGGAAACACTGCCCCCTGTAAAAAGATTTTCCTTTTTAAAACCCTTTTGCTCTTCATCATTTTCATCCTGCGCATGCAGCATTGAAAAAGATAATAATGATATAACGCCAACGATTAATTGTTTTTTCATACCGGTAATTGTTTATTGTTTCCTTTCTATTGCTTTATGCATCAAAAATTTTTCCCGCATTTAATATATTGTTTGGATCAAATACCCGCTTAATGGCTCTCATCAAACGCATCTGGTTTTCATCAAAAATAATAGGCAGGTATTCTTTCTGTACCAAACCAATGCCATGTTCACCGCTGATCGTTCCACCAAGGGTTTTCACCAGTTGAAAAATTTCTCTTATTCCATCTTTTAAACTGCCATTCCATTCTTCTTCCGATAATTCACCCCGGATTATATTTACATGCAGGTTTCCATCGCCGGCATGTCCATAACAAACAGAATGAAATCCGTATTTACGACCAATATCCTTAACGCCATTTAATAAGACGGGTAACTCCGCCCTGGGTACAACTGTATCCTCTTCTTTATAAATAGAATGAGATTTAACCGCTTCGCCCACCCTGCGACGCAACTTCCACAACTCCGCTTTTTGTTGCGCATCATCGGCAAAAAGAATTTCGCCACAATCAAATTCTGAAACAATGGCTGCCATGCCTTCCATTTCCTGCATCAGAACATCCATATTATTTCCATCCGTTTCAATAAGTAAGTGTGCTTTTATATCATCTTCAATTACAACCGTTGTACTATCCATAAATCGGCTCACCCATTCAAGTGCATCACGTTCCATAAATTCAAGTGCACTTGGTGTATAACCCGCCATGAAAATAGCGCTAACTGCAGCGCATGCCTTTTCCGCTGAACGAAAAGGGACCAGCATCAGCAAATCATATTTGGGCAACGGGATCAATTTCAAAACAACTTTTGTCACTATACCTAAAGTGCCTTCACTGCCTACAACCAATTGCGTAAGATTATAACCGGTTGCATTTTTCAACACGTTAGCCCCGGTCCAGATAATTTCACCAGTAGGTAAAACCATTTCCAGGTTTAATACATAATCCTTCACCACACCATATTTTACGGCTTTTGGACCACCACTGTTTTCGGCTACATTTCCGCCGATAAAACAGGTGCCCCTGCTGCTTGGATCGGGCGGATAAAACAAACCCTTTACTTTTACCGCATCCTGCAACACTTCTGTTATAACACCGGGTTCTGTAATTACCTGGAGGTTCCTTTCATCGATTGTGATAATCTCATTCAATCGCTCGGTTGAAATGACCACTCCACCCAAATGAGGTAAAGCACCTCCACTTAGTCCAGTACCTCCACCACGAGGGGTAACCGCTATTTGGTGCTCATTACAAAGTTTTAAAATTTCACTGATCTCTTCTGCGGTGCGGGGTTTTAAAACTACTGAAGGAACAAAATGCAAATCCTCGGTTTCATCATGCGCAAAATAATTCAATGCTTCTTCATCCGTAAATACATAACGTTCACCAATAATTGATTTGAAGGATTCAAGATGTTCAATAGAGAAAGCTGTTTGTTCCGTAACCAGGGACATAATTATTTTTTAATTTGAATTGATTGGGTAAAAATCGCAAAAATCAGCAACATGAAAAAACAAGGCTGCATTTTACAGATTAGTTCCTGAAAGATGGACAAATGGTTTGCCTGCGATCTCCACTGAAAGCATCGAATAAACCTTGTTTTACAATTGAGAATTCGTAGGCACCTCGCGTATTATTATAGTTACGCAGATTTGATATGGTAGCATCGTAAGTAAATGTAAGCATGAAACTTTTATAGCCAAACCCAACCAGAGGCACCACAGCATCATTGTGCCGATAATATAATCCGCCAATGAGCTCATTTTCCCCATCTCCGGATAAATTATACCGGGCGTTCATTCCTAATACAAGTTCAGATGCACCCGCCTGGTTTGTATAATAGGCATTAGGATTCAGGATCCATTGATCATTCATTTTATAACTGGCATTTAAAAAGCCAATATACCTCCTTGCCACACGGTTATCAATACCCGAAGATTCATTAAAGAAAGACTCTTTTGGTTCATTGATATGATGAACAGAAATACCTGTATTCACATATACATTATCGTTAGGGAAAAAAGCATAATTCAAACCTGCTTGTATATCCAGGTAATTGATATTGGTATAATCGAGCGCTACGCTGGTAGGTAATTTACTGTCGAAAAATTTTCCGTCGAATTGGTCAGGAAATTTTAGACCGGTCATGTTGATCCGTTTGTTGGCCCAACCTACATTGAAACCGGCACTTAACAAACTTCCATAACCCAGCATTTGATGGTAGGCAATGGAACCATATACTTTGGTACTGGTGAGGTTTCCGCTTCCGGCCACATCATGCAACAAAACGCCACCGGCACCTAACCAACCAGTCTCATTTGGATTTTGGTAGATCTGGGCATCCCCAAAAACACTCATGGTTTTGTATGGAACAGTCATCACCGATGACCATTGGTTACGGTAATTAACGCCCATGCGGTAATCACCATCCGGGATAAAACCCGTATTTGCTGGATTGGTGGTGAGCGGAGAATTGAAAAATTGTGAAAAATGAAGATCCTGCGCTTTTGCGCCAGGAATCATGCAAAAAACACAAATCACTACAAATCCTATTTTTTTCAGTTTCTGCATTCCTAATATTTTCAGATTATCAATAGCTATCTTATTAACGTTATATCACCCTTTTTGGTTGTTCTTTTACCATCAAAAAATTCAGCTTCCAGGGTGTAAGCATATACATCCATTGGCTGCATTTTACCATTAAATCTACCATCCCATCCAGTATTTTGATTTTCACTTTCAAAAACTTTCTGCCCCCATCGGTTGTAGATAATAAATTTCATTTTTGCAATTCCGAAACCACGAACCAAAACCACACTATTCACGTCATTTTTTCCGGGCGTAAAGGCATTGGGTACATCAATCACAGGTACAACCAGTGCCTCAACCGGAATACAAATTGTATCGGGACAATCTGCTGCATTATAGGCAGTGAGACATGCATTATAAGTACCGGAAGCATTATACTGGTGAAATACATCAACACGACTGGTTGTTTCAAGCGTGTCACCATCCCCAAAATCCCAACGGAAACGGACCGCATCTGGTGAAGAAAGGTTGATGAACACCGTTGGAGTATTTTCCACAGGCGGATTAGACCCCCAATTGAAATTCGCGGTAGGAATATCAAAAACTGAAATTGTTTGCCTTGTTGAATCTATAATATTACAGGTTGCGGAATCTATAGCTATTAATCTAACAGTATAAGTTCCTGCAACAGAATAAATGTTTGTTGGATTAATATCCGTTGATGTATTTCCATCCCCAAAATCCCACCTGAATTGTTGCCCCCCAATAGAAGTATTAATAAAATTAGATGTAAATGGGACACAACCTGTTGGAGGAACTTCAAAATCGGCCACTACTTCAGCAGCTACTCTCAATTGCACAACTAATGAATCTGGGTGATTACAATAAACTGAATCATTTAAAATCAAGGTAACATTATAAGTACCCGGAGCAGCATAACTATGGTTCACACTATTTATTCCTGCAGTTATTCTGGGTGATCCGTCCCCAAAATCCCATATAAAAGACTGAGGTCCGAAGGGAACAGCAGGTGGTGCTGTTGATTGATTATCGAAACGGAAAAGAAAAGCATCACAGGGATTTAATTTAACCGGGTTAAATGCCAGTACTGCCCTGTTATCACTTACCCTGATATTAAGGTAAGAAGTATCGCGTAGGTTACAGGTATTAGAATCAATAGCTACTAACATTACCCTGTAAGTACCTATAGCATTATATGTATGAGATGTATTGGGTTGTAAAGTAGTAATCTGAGGAGACCCATCCCCAAAATTCCATTCATAACTTTGAGCCCTTTGAACAGTATCTCTAAAATCAACCGTTAAAGGAACACAACCCGCAGTATCCCTTGGAACTCCGTTAATAGCTGATTGTACACTGCCTGCAACACCTGCCAGGTTAAAAGCAATTTTGACCATTGCCAGGTTACAATTATCAGAAGGATTATTTGGTGCCCAGGTGCCGGGTGTAGTTGGAAAGGGAACGGTCCCAAAACCTTTACAGTTAGCACAAATAGCCTGGTATATAACTCCGTTCTTATCAAAACGGCTGGTACCACCATCTACATGATCTGCGCCACCACCACCAGTTTGAAGGCTGTTATCTTCACCAAAGAAACTGCCGAATAACTGGGCAGTAGCATTTTTTTGCAATACAAAAAAGTAAAAATCTTTACCATCTGTTGTGGTTTTAAGGGCATCTGGTGTTACCGGTAATCCAGAAGTTCCTGAATTTGGATAATTATAAGGAGGTGATCCAAAACCCCCACCCCATCCTGATACATACACATTTTCACACCTGTCAACAAGAAAAGCTACAGGTGAAATACTTGGGAAAGATGCCGATTTACCAAACACCGTTGAATAAACGTATGCTGAAAGATCAGGCTGTAATTTGGCTATGAACTGTTTGGCCCCCGCATTACTATAGGGAGCATTTATAACAGGCCAGTTGCCGGTTGTTTGACCCATGATATAAGGGAAGCCTTTGTTATCAAACTGAACGCCATAAACCTGGTCAATGCCATTTGTTCCGAGGTAAGTAGACCTTATTATACTATTTCCATTGTTTGAAACCACTGCAAGGAAACCATCAATCCCCCCTGGCTTAGAAGCACCTAAAGTCCCGGTCTTATTGCCTGGAAAATCATTACTTGCCGTTCCGCCTGCTACATAAATATTTCCGACTGGGTCCAGACTTAAAACATAAGCAGCATCATCATCTGAACCTCCAAGGTAACTTGCAAAGATTAACCCATTTATATCAGGATCCATTTTGAGCAACACTGCATCCTGGTTGCCGCCACCGGCAGCAGGTTGAAAAGATCCTGCAGTAGCCGGAAAATTTATTGACCGGGTGGCTGATGCCACATATACATTTCCGGCTGCATCCAAAATCACTTCACTACGACCATCATCCCCATAATTTCTTTGCAGTGATTGTGCACCATTCCTGGTTGAGGAAATATTAACTCCGTCATCTCCATTACCACCGATTTTTTTTGAACCAATTATAGCGGTACCGGATGCATTTAACTTGGTAACAAAGATATCGTAAGCACCTCCTGCACCAATTAATCCACTACCCGTAACAGGATAATTATTTGAATTAGTCCGCCCTGCAATAACCAGATTACCATTTGGATCCACTACAAGACTATGAGGCTGTTCATTTCCGCTCCCGCCGATATAAGTTGCATAGAGCCGGGTTTGACCATTCGGACTTAACCGGATAATGCCTATGTCAACTGGTTGCGGACTTTGACCACCACCATAAGAAGTTTGAAATGCACCGGGAGAAAACGGGAAACCCTGGCCAAAGACAATGCCGCCACCATACATGCTGCCGTCAGGACCGTAGGTTGCCGTAAAGCCCCAGTTATCTATCGTACTGCCGGAAAAAGAAGCAAATATCAACACCGGGTCTATTACCAATGTTGCCGATGGATCATAATTCTGGACATCAAACCTTACCAGATTGTCTTTTAAATCATATTTAGCAGTTACCTCAGTTCTTTCCATTCCAGTTGATAGATAACTGTATGGAACCCTTTCCTTTACACTGCCCACGGAAGTTTCAATTAGTAATTCCCTTTTCTTTACCTGCAGATTATTTACCCCTTCATATTTCAGGGCAATGTTTTTAATATTTGCTCCGGGACGGGCAATGATATCATACTTCATTTGGCCATTGTCTGTATAATATCGCACATCCACATTTGGATACACATTTTTCATCGTCACCGCCTGGAAAATACGAACATTCCCCGCCCAATAAGCAGGATCATTTCCGATAAAGTAATTATGATAAGTATCCAGTTTTTTGTCAGGCACAATTTCAAAATTCGGAGAAGCACCTACAAAAGCCACATTATAAGCATGTGACCGAAGTGTTTTTGTATTATTTATTTTTGGATTACCTGGTTCGGGATGATTATGGAGCAATTCATAAATAACAGAAAGATCTTCTTTGTTATGTTGTAAAACCGTGAAACCGGTTTCTGTGATGAAAAAAGCTCCTGCCGGAATCTCACCTTTAAACTTTACCCGACTATCCCATTGGCCTTTATTTTCAACAAATTCAATATTACCATATTGGGCCTGAAGAAGATAGGATGTACATAAAGCAAAAAGGAGGATTATTGAGGGCTTCAAGATGCGTTTCTTTTTATTAAATTAACTAAAATAAACTAAAAATGTTGTGTAAGCTTATGTTAAGAAATCCTGCTCCAGGCCGTTTTTCCCTGCTGTTGTATAAGAAATTCCTTACAAACCTGATTAGCTGGAGCAACCAGATCAGGATCATCTTTCAGAATTATATCGACAACTAGTTTAGCCCTATCAAGAATGGGTTTGTCCTGCACAATATTTGCCAATTTAAAATTCAATGTTCCGCTTTGCCGGGTACCTTCTATACTACCGGGTCCGCGCAGCTCCAAATCTTTTTCTGCAATAATGAAACCATCATTTGTGCTGGTAATTATTTTCATACGCTCCCTGGCTTCATTGCTTAGTTTTGAACCCGTGAGTAATATACAAAAACTTTTTTCAGCTCCCCTGCCTACTCTGCCTCTTAATTGATGCAATTGACTTAGACCAAATTTTTCCGCACTTTCAATGACCATCACAGAAGCATTGGGCACATTTACACCAACTTCAATTACCGTGGTGGAAACCATAATCTGAGTCTCACCCTTTACAAAACGTTGCATGTTGGTTTCTTTTTGTTCAGCCGGTTGTTTTCCATGCACCATGCTGATCAGGTATTTTGGTTCAGGGAAATATGCTTTTACGTTTTCATACCCTTTCATAAGGTTTTCAAAATCCAGTTTATCACTTTCTTCAATTAAAGGAAAAATAATATAGACTTGGCGTCCTTTAATAATTTCTTCTTTTATAAAATCCATAACCTGCGAACGCCTGTCATCAAAACGGTGAACGGTGGTAATGGGTTGCCGCCCCGGTGGCAATTCATCCATTACACTATAGTCCAGATCCCCATAAGCCGTCATAGCCAGTGTACGTGGAATGGGCGTAGCCGTCATGACCAAAACATGAGGAGGAAGAACAGCTTTCTTCCATAGTTTAGCTCTTTGCGCTACACCAAACCGATGTTGTTCATCGACAATAGCAAAGCCCAGGTTTTTAAATTGCACTACATCTTCAATGAGTGCATGCGTGCCGATTAGCACATGAATATCACCGTTAGCAAGCGCCGCCAGCAGTTTGCGTCGTGCAGCGGCTTTTGTGGAACCGGTTAAAAGTTCTACCCGCAAATTCATTTCAACCAGCAATTCTGATATACTCTCTAAATGCTGCTGAGCCAAAATTTCCGTGGGCGCCATCATGCAAGCCTGGAATCCATTATCAATGGCCAGCAACATTGCCAATAAAGCAACAATTGTTTTACCGCTGCCTACATCGCCTTGTAATAAACGATTCATTTGCCTGCCATTAGCTGTATCCTGCCTGATTTCTTTCAGCACTCTTTTTTGTGCACCGGTTAATTGAAATGGTAAATAATGATGGTAGAAATTATTAAAACACTCCCCAACTTTATCAAAAATTACGCCCTTTGAAAAACGGTGACGTTCCATTTTTATTAATCCTAAACGTAACTGAGCAAAAAATAACTCTTCAAACTTTAGTCTTTTTAAAGCTTCAGCATAGCTTTCCGTTGAATTTGGAAAATGAATTTGCTGATATGCTTCATACCGGGGAATTAATTTTAATTTTTCAAGAATGAAGGAAGGTAGGTTTTCAGGTAAGTCCTTTGGTTGAATAATGGCCCACAATGTTTTTGTCAGCAATCCGATCTGCCTGCCATTCATAGATCGGCTTTTCAATTTTTCGGTACTCGGGTAAACAGGATCCAGGAAGTTTTTCCCGTCCGATTTCTCCGGTGATAGGAGTTCTATTTCCGGGTGTACAACCTGTGACTGTCCCTGGTAAAAACCAACTTTACCATAAACCAGGTAGGCATTTCCGTTAATTATATTTTTTTGAACCCAGGACAGACTTTGAAACCAAATGAGTTCCAAAGTACCCGTCTTATCCTTAAGTTTTGCTACCAGTCTTCGACCCTGGTTCTTCCCAATTAATTCCATATCAGTGATGACACCTGCAACCTGTATATAATCCGTTGTAATGGAAACCTGGTTAATTGCACTGATCTGCGTTTTATCAATATGCCTGTAAGGAAAATGTTCCAGGAGATCTTTAAATGTAAATATTTCCAATTCCTTTTTTAAGAGTTCTGCACGCTGAGGACCTACTCCTTTTAAATATTCAATAGGATTCAATAATATGTTGGATGTAGAAGGAATAAAAATATGGTTTCAAACAAAAATAACAAAAGGCTTCTGCAATATTATTCAAAGGATTCCCGAAGAGATTTATCCCAAAGCACTGAATGTTCTTTTTTAAAAAAAAGGAGACTGCCACTTATAAGGCAACTGTTCATGAACACGAAATATAATGGAGCATTAAACCATCCGGGTTGCTTATTAACCTTTACTAACAAATAACCTGTCAAAGCCGCCAGGTAAAAGAATAGTTGACCTACTAATGCAATTACACAAAAAAGTTCCGGATCATTGAAGACCATTATTAAATTGGTAATAAATAATACGGGCAATAATACAGGAGCAACAAACCAACGTAAAATCCTCCTGGAAAAAAATTGAAAACTTAAAGCGGGATATTTTATAATATTCATAGCATCTTCTAAATAATGAAGTGCCTGAAAAGCGCCTGCTGCGATTCGTACTTTGCGCTTTCTTTCTTCAGCAAATGAAACTGACGGAGCTTCTGTTGACCATGCGCCGGGTTCATACGAAAACCGGGAACCCGATAACCTTACCTGCATTGTAATCACAAAATCATCTAAAATTATATTTTCATCAAGTGGTTGCCAAAGTTCGGTGCGAATGGCAAACAATTCACCCGCAGCTCCTACAACGGAATGAAAGGCTGCATCCTGCTTTTTTAGAAATGATTCATAACGCCAGTATAAACCTTCGGCTTTTCCTACAGAAGAAGATTGACCCGCCAGGATTTTTTTTTCACCTGCTACACCGCCAATCCGGGGATCTTTGAAATGATCAGCCATTTTAATTAAGGCCTGTTTGCTTAAAATAGCATTAGCATCAGTGAAAAAAACAATCGGTGTTTTTACTTCCTGCATAGCCCTGTTAACAGCCGCAACTTTTCCCTGCCGCATGGGTATATGTAATAAATGAATCTGGGAATATTCTTGAACTATGGCTACAGAATCATCTTCTGATC
>MWWA01000014.1_pt1 | contig 71954 bp, 61 predicted proteins | sample 1047341 | NCBI WGS metagenome assembly MWWA01 (sample SAMN06349978, study PRJNA376086) | soil metagenome | isolation source: MS5-1 sample Antarctic (ecotone) soil | place: Antarctica | collected 2015-01-13
GCCTTTTTTGTCTATTTTTTAACCTCCAGAACATCAGCGTGCTGTTAACAAGATGTATAAACATTTTTTGTCTACACTTATAATAAAAATAAAAAACCGCCTCAATTAAATATGAGACGGCCTCTTTGTTATTATTTTAAATTAGCTTATTGATCCCACCAGAGTTTTTGATCAAGTCCACTAACGGCAGGTACATTGGCTCCATTGCGTTCCTGTTCTGTAGAAGGATAATCCACTCTACGGATAAAAGTAGAAAGCAATGCATTAGCAGGCAAAGTAAAATCTTCGTACTGATAATCATATCTGCGAGCATCCGTCCACACTTCGGGCTGCAGGAACAATGCGATATATTTTTCCTTAAAAATATGATCCAGGGTAAATCCTGCAACACCAGGTGCAACTACAGGATTTGCGAGGTATGCAATTTTTTCTGCTGGTGCCACACCAATTTTATCCATGTTTGCCTCTATACCTTCCAGGTAAGCGGCATAAGAACCTGGCTTATCATTTACAAATTTTGCTTCTGCCTCAATAAATTTCATTTCAGCATACGTAATCAATAATAAAGGTGCTCCGGCCATACTGTAAAAACCATCCAGTGAAAGATAACTTTCCTCTTTACTAGTCCCTGTCCCTACTCTTCCTACACCATTTGGAGTTCCACGATAATCACCAAATTGCGTTAATGTCGCAATGTGCATCAATCTTGGATCAACGACACCATAAGTAGTACCATCCAATGCATCTACAAATTGCTCGCTTAACCAGGCATCCAATAGCAATTGAGTATTATTAAATGCCGCCTGGTTCCATGGACTTCTTGCTACAAAACTGGTTATCTGCGCATCATCAGCATTAGAAGTATAAGCACTGCTTAATTCGGCAATGATGGTACCCGGGTTATATGCAGCTGTTTTACTCAGCCTGTTTAATAATCTTGCCTTAAGTGCATGGGCCGTTTTGATCCAATTTGGAATACTGCCTCCATGTATAAAATCACTGGCAGGATTTAGCGTGGTAGCAGGATCAGCTTTATTAAATTCCACAATTGCGTCATCAATTAATGCTAATGATGCGTTGAAGATTTCTTCGCCTGTATCGTATGTAGGATTAAAATTTTTTGCATCCCAAGCCTCGGAATAAGGAGCATCGCCAAAAAAATCGATCAGCATGCTCATGTTAAATGCTTCCAGGACTTTTGCTACGCCTATATGCTGGTAAGAATTATTGGATGCAGCAATATCACGCATAACCCTGATGTCGCGAATGGTATTATAAACATTATACCATAAACTACTTCTGTCTACATTATCATAAATGTCAGAACCACTTGAAGCATTCGGAGATGCGAGTTGTTGAGTATAGTAGGCTGTTATATTTGCCGCCCTGAATACATTTAAACCGGATTGATAGGTTGCTGTTGCCAGCAATCCATTGATTGGCGGGTTTTCAGTCTGGTTAGGATTTACCTCGTTTATATCAAGGTAATCCTTTTTACAACCAGCAAAAATGCCTGCTGCCATCAATATAAAAATGAATTGTTTTATTCTCATAAAGATTTTTTTAGAATTGAAGATTAAGGGTTGCTAAAAAACTCCTGGTACCGGGATAAGTGAAACCCGAGAATCCTTCAGAAGCATTACTTCCTGAACTGAATGAACTTGCTTCAGGATCGAAGCCTGTAAAATCAGTAGAAAGCCAAAGGTTATTTCCCGTTAAAGAAATAGATGCTCCTTTTATAACACTGATACGGTTTAATAAACTTGAAGGAAGACTGTAACTCAAAGAAAGTGAACGCAACCTTATCCATGATGCATCTTCAATGAAATTTTCTGTAATTCCACGATAAACATTACGATAATAACCATTACCATAATTGACACCATCAGGACCAACACCTTGCCCCAGGTAAACGGGTTTTGTATTGGGTGTACCATCTGCTAAAACACCATCAAAAACAATAGTCTCCGTTCTGTTTTCAGTAAACTTCGCAGTGCCAAATGCAGCCATGAAATTAGCAAACTGGTTGTATTTCATTTGTCCTTCTCTTATATCCATTAAAAGGCTTAATGCAAAACCTTTATATCGTAAGGTTTGCAATGTGCTTAATATAAAATCTGGTTGAGTGCTACCCAGGTATTTTTGTTTGGTTTCTACAATAGGGAATCCATTAGCTCCTATCAATAATGGTTGGTCATAATCGATCCTGACAGGATCTTCGGGCTTACTTCCATAATACCGCTTGTAAGTTCTGCCAAACAATGCACCATATTCATACCCCGGAATCAATTTCATACTTGCAGAAGAACCAATATAACCAAATTGGGAAGCAGTTAATATCTCGGATAACCCTTCATTCAATTTAATTACTTCACTTTTATTGGATGAGAAATTAATATTGAAATCCCAGGTAAAATCAGTAGTGCGTACAGGGATGGCCGTTAGTGTTACTTCTATGCCCTTGTTTTCAATTTCACCAGCATTGATATATGCTTCATCGAAACCAGTGGTATTTGAGATTTTTACAGGCAATAAAAGGTCTTTACTATTAGACTGGTAGCCTGTTACTTCTAAGCCTAACCTGCTTTTCAGAAAGCGCAATTCGAAACCTGCTTCAGAAGTATTGGTAAACTCTGGTCTTAACAATGGATTACCCAACCTGTCCACATTGGTCCATGGCAATACATTGCCAATGGGCGTTGTGGAAACAAAACCCGTTGTGGTTCCATAAGGGTTTCCATCTTTACCCACTTTTGCATATGATGCTTTTAGTTTACCATAATCTAACCATGAAGGCATGGTAAACATATCACTGAAAATATAACTTAGACTAATTGATGGATAAAAATAACTCCTGTTATCTTCAGATAACGTAGAAGTAAAATCATTTCTTCCGGTTACATTCAGGAACAAATAGTTCCTGAAACCTAATGTCAGGTCGCCAAAGAAACCATAGTTTCTGTAATCTTCAATCAGGCTGGATGAAAGAATGCGTTTAGTATTTTGTAATAAGAAAAGATCCGGCACCACTAATGTATCGCCTGTAGTACTGGTCCTTCTTAATTTAGCATCTCTTAAATCATGTCCTAATTTCAGGTCTACGGAAAAATCATCACTGAATGAATGAGTAAGATTTGCGATGAAAGTTGAAGTAAGAACGCGGTTTCTTAAATTATGTTCCTGTACAAATCCAAAACCATTATCTCCATTGATCAATTCATCCACCACACCTTTAGGGCCTGGTGCTGTTCTGGTTCTGGCATCGGTATAAAAATCATTACCAAAACGATACACAAAATTCAACCAACTAGTTGGAGCATAACTAACATTTGCACTGGCGATGATACGGTTTACGTTATCCTGAAATCGATTCGTTGCCAAAGTATAAACCGGGTTGTCATTATCAGGACCATAATTTTTTTGTGTGCCATCTGGCTTAATATAATCCATTACGTCCCAGCGGGGAGACCAATAAATCAGCTGTTCCCCATAACGATCCGCGTTTACTCTTGATCCGCCTGAATTGATAAAATTCAAAGAAGCACCCGCACGTATTTTTTTACTGACGTTTATATTTCCATTTAACCTGGCATTATAACTTGTATAATCACTGAAAGGTATAACACCCGTTTGGTCAGAATAAGAAAATGAAGCTGCCATTTGAGCGATATCTGTTCCCCCGGTTAAAGAAATACTATGACGCATCTGGTCCCCGGTTTGATATCCCTGCTCAAAATTATTGAAGATCTGGTCGGGGTGTGTGGGATCCATTGCATTACCTTCTGCAACTGTTGGTCCCCAGGATGGCCAAAAACTTGTATTATTATAAACACCTAAATAACCCTGTGTAAATTTAGATTGAACATCGGGTGTTTTATTAACATTTTCAAAACCGAATGTCCCGGTGTAGTTCACTTGTATCTGCCCTGCCTTGGCTGATTTGGTTGTAATAAGAATTACACCATTGGCTGCCCTGATGCCGTATAATGCAGTTGCTGCTCCACCTTTTAAAACAGAGATACTTTCTACATCATCAGGATTAATGTCTGCGGCACGGTTGGTCATACCCCTTGAATCTCCACCTCCGGTAGTAAAGGTGCTGTTGTCAACTTCAACCCCATCAACTATAAATAATGGTTGGTTATTTCTTCCGGCATCCAATGAATTGATTCCACGGATTAAGATCCTGGCACCCTGCCCCGGCGCTCCACCCGTACTGGAAATCGTTACTCCAGAAACTTTTCCCTGCAGTGCATTTACCACATTGCTCTGTCGGTTAATGTTCAGATCATCGCCGCTTACATTCTGGATGGAATAACCCAGTTCTCTTTTTTCTTTTCGAATCCCCATAGCCGTTACTACCACTTCGGATAAATTACCAGTTGCAGACAATGAAACTTCATAATTATTACTGGTTCCCAAAAACAATTCCTGTGGTTCCATTCCCACATACGAAAATACAAGCGTTGCATTTGGTTTTGATACATTAATGCTGAATGCACCATTGGCATCTGTTACAGTACCCGTGCTGGTTCCTTTCTCTAAAACAGAAACGGATGCCAGGGGAATTCCATTTGCATCCCTGACCGTTCCGGTTATTTGCCTACCTTGTCCAAAAACGATCATGGGCACAGTTAGTAAAATCAACATCCATGAATACATACATTTTTTCATAAGCGTGAAAATTTAAAAATTTGATAATAAATGGTAGGCAATAAAAAATTGCAAATAGCTGCAATAAATTCTTAATAAATCTACATATTAAGAGAAAAAAAACTTCTAAAACGTAAAACCGCAGGCCAAATTATGACTTACGACTTTATGAAAATAAGGGAAAAGGACTATTGCAACATATAAATGAATAAAATGTGGATAAATGCATCAACCCGCAAAAACCTGCAAAATTATTGTGATATTAAAAAATGAAGTTCTCAACCTCCTTGCATTAAATTTGTTATGTTTTCAACAAAGCAGATTTTCTGTCATCATTAAGCAAAGGATAATCTCATTTTTCATTTTTTAAATTCTATTGTTATGGCATTTACATTACCATCTTTACCATATGCACAGGATGCATTGGAACCACACATTGATAAACAAACCATGGAAATACACCATGGTAAACATCACCAGGCATATGTTGACAACCTGAATAAAGCGATCGCTGGCACAGACAATGAAAATAAAAGCCTGGATGAATTAATTGCTCATGCAGGAAACATTTCACCAGCCGTTCGTAATAATGGTGGGGGTCACTGGAACCATACTTTTTTCTGGGAGATCTTAGGTTCAAATGGACAAGGAAAACCTTCAGGTTCCCTGGCTAGTGCCATTGATGAAGCCTTTGGTTCTTTTGATGCGTTCAAAGAAAAATTCAATAATGCAGGTGCAACCCGTTTTGGATCTGGATGGGCCTGGCTTATTATGAAAGATGGTAAACTGGAAGTATCCAGCACGCCAAACCAGGATAACCCGCTGATGGATGTTGCAGAAGTAAAAGGAACGCCTGTTTTAGGTGTGGATGTTTGGGAGCACGCTTATTATCTTAAATACCAGAACAAACGACCTGAATATTTAAAGGCATTCTGGAATGTTGTTAATTGGGATAAAGTGGCGGAACGTTATGAAGCAGCTAAATAGTTGATAGGAATGGGGAATTAGAGATTTGGAATTGGGGTGAAAATTGATTCCGGATTAGAAATTTGAAATGGCTGCCTCAAATGGGGCAGTCATTCTTTTTGAATAAATGCGAGTTGTTAAATCCATTATCAAACCAGCCCTGCCTACCGGACAGGCAGGCTGCCGGCTGGCGAATTGTCAAATTGCCAAATTGAACTAAGGTACCGGGTCGTAACCATGTCCGCCCCAGGGATGGCAACGACCAATTCGTTTAATGGTTAACCAAAACCCCTTAAACAGTCCAAATTTTTTAAATGCTTCTAATGAATATTGAGAACAGGAAGGTGTAAACCGACATTTTGATCCAAACCAGGGTGATATTACAATTTGGTAGAACCTGATTAACCAGATAAAAGGAAGGGATAATATTTTGAGAAGATTGTTCAAGTATAATGTTTAGTTGTTTAGAAGTTTTGTTCCTTCGATTTCTTCTTTAAGCTTTAACACTAATTCATCTATGGCAGTTTTAATGGTTACAAATTTTGGTAATCCAGGCGCGGTATAAATTACAAAAATGACCAGCCGGGCATTTTTTTGTTTCAAGCGTTCTACAAGCAAATGCTTTTCCAGTCGGAATGCTTCTTTCATTAATCTTTTAACCCGGTTACGATCCACTGCTTTTTTAAAATTTCGAACTGGCGCACTACAACCGAACTTTATACAGCCATACACCGTTTCATCATCTATAATATATGAAACTCTTAAAGGATATTTATTCCAACGAGTCCCGGTTTTGAAAACCCGCTCCATCAATTTGCGACCCTTTAACCTTTCGGATGCCCGTAAAGTGAATTTTTTTGCCATGTGGTGTAAAACAAAAATAGCCCCAAAAGGGGCTAATAAATATATTTTAAATCCAATTCAGGTCTTCTTTATTTTAACTTCCTTTCATCTGAAACGGACAGTTTTATACGACCCTTAGCACGACGACTGGCTAAAACTTTCCGACCATTGGCAGTTTGCATGCGTTTACGAAAACCATGTACAGATTTACGACGACGATTATGCGGTTGAAATGTGCGTTTCATAATTTTAAATTTTCTACCCGTTTAAAAATCAGCCACTTACGAAGCTGGTATCCTTTTATTCGACATGCAAAACAGATCACCATATCCGCTTAGTTGTGAAAGGGACGGCAAAGGTAAGGGTTGAAGATTGAATTTCAGCCATGAAAATGTGGATTTTAAGAAATTTTATTACGCTGTGCTTGGTTTAAGACCCTCTATTCATCAAGGTCTACATGAACTGAAGCAATCTCCTTTCCATAAAAAACAAGGGCATGAGAATCAAAATCTTTCGCTGAATCGGTAGTATAGAAATCCCTTTGGCCATTCATTGAAAGCGCTTTCTCCATTTCCGGATGGCGAAGTAAATAATTCTTCGTGCCATCCGCTACAATTTCACCCTGGGATATCAATTGTATTGATTCAGGAAGAAAATTTTTCAATTTATTTTTTAATAATGGGTAATGCGTACATGCCAGCAATACCGTATCAATCTCGCTTGAATATTTCAACAGGTTAGCGATATTTTTTTTAATAAAATAATCTGCACCCTCTCCATCATATTCATTATTTTCTACCAGCGGTACCCACATAGGACAGGCTTCCTGGTAAACTTTTATTTCCGGAAAATGATGTGCTATTTCTATGGGGTATGATTGGGAGATAACCGTTCCATTGGTAGCTAAAATACCCACTGATTTGGTTTTACTAAAATTACCAATCAATTCTGTTGTAGGCCTGATGACACCCAACACCCTTTTATCTGGATATTTTGAAGGCAAATCCCTTTGCTGAATACTCCGTAAAGCTTTTGCAGATGCTGTATTACAAGCAAGTATAACTAATGGACAACCCTGCTTAAAAAACCATTCAACACACTGCCAGGTATACCGGTAAACCGTTTCAAATGAGCGGGGACCATAAGGTGCTCTTGCATTATCACCTAAATATAGATAATCGTAATCAGGCAACTTTTGTACTATTTCTTTTAACACTGTTAAACCGCCATAACCGGAATCAAAAACACCAATGGGACGCTTTACATTCATTCAGCAAAAATAACTTTACCAGTTGAGTATTAGGTGATATGCAAAAAAATACCCCCGTTAATAGCGGAGGTATCATTGATTTTTTAATTAGCTTAATTGATGCCAGGTTTAAGTGCAGGAGGTACCGTTACATTTAGCTTTCTAGCTACCAAAGGTAAAAGATCATCACCCGCCGGAGCCACTAATAAAGCCTCTTTATTATAAACATGAACATAATTATTTTCTTTGGCCACAGTCTGGATGGCCGTCACAACTCTTTGATATATTGGTGCCAGCAGCTGGTTTTGCTTGGCTTCAGTTGCTTGCTGAACAAGTGTCTGCCAGTTCTGTAATTCATACAGATCCTGTTGCATTTCTTCTTTCATTTTGGAACGAACAGAAGCTGGTGTTTTCAAGGAATCTTTGCCATTTACCAGGCTGTCTTTACGCTGAAATTCCATTAAAGTGTAATTAAAACGAGGTTGAAGAGAATCAGTCTGGTATTTCTGTAACAGACTATCCAGTTTAGCTGTTTCTGGCATTATGGCAACCATATTATCTAAACTGATGTAACCAACTTTGCTTTGAGCCATAGCAGTATTACCTGCAATAATTAAGGCAAATGCAATGACTAATAATTTGAAATTTTTCATTTTGCGAATGTTTGTAATTTTTGTTTTTGTATGATACAATTAAGTGGTTTATGGTTGCTTCGGGATATCAAAATTTAGTTTCTAACCCCTAATTCTCTGAGCACATCTTCGCTCTTATCCAGTTTTGGGTCGGCAAATATAACAGTAATTCCTTCACTTTTATCCAGTATAAATTCATAACCCCGTTGTACAGCCAGTTTTTGAACTGCATTAAAAACCTTATCCTGTACAGGTTTAATGAGTTGTTGTCTTCTTTTAAACAAGTCCCCTTCAAAACCAAAACGCTGACGCTGCAGATCACGTAAAGTTTTTTCTTTTACAAATAACTGGTCTTCTCTTTTCTTACGAAGATCTTCACTCAGCATTACTTGTTCTGCTTCATAATCTTTATACATTTTATCTAATTCTGCCTGCATGGCATCAATCTCTTTTTGCCAATTGCCCGCAATATTATCCAACTCCTTCTGGGCATTTGCATAATCAGGGATCTTATCCAAAATATACCGGGTATCAATTACAGCATATTTCTGTGCATTTACTGAAACAGATCCTGTTAAAAACAAGCCTAGCATAAATAACCCAATACGCATATATTTTTTCATAACAATGATTTTTAAATTCGGTAAATTATTATTCTGGTTCAAAACCTAACATAAAGGTAAAGCGTGAAGCGTTTTTCAATCCCCCTGACCCAGGTTGTATACGGTCGAAACCAATACCATAATCAAACCCAAGTAATCCGAACATAGGCAGAAAGAAACGCATTCCTACTCCGGCGCTTCTGCGTAAGCGAAAGGGGTTGTATTGTTTAAAATCGTGCCATCCATTGGCTGCTTCAAAAAACGTTAATGCATAAATTGTGCTTCCAGGATTTGTTACTACCGGATAGCGAAGTTCCATCTGGTACTTATTAAAAATGGTAAACAGGTTCTGGGCATTTTGCTGGTCTGGATTTACTGAAGGATTGGAGGTTTCATAAACAGGATATCCTCTATGGGCAATAATATCGTACCCCAGCAAACCAAAATTATTAGTGAGTCCGGCATCACCCACCTGGAAACGTTCAAAAGGTGAGAAATCGAGGTCCCGATTATAACGACCCATAAAACCATACTTGGCTGCCAATTTCAAAACCAACTGACGGGTTCTATCTTCGCCTCCCGCTTTTCCAATAGGAACATACCATTCTGCGTTAAAACGCCATTTATGATATTCAGGCTTTTTATAAGGATTTACATCATTTACCAAATCGGGATTTAATAAAGAATAAGGTGGAGTAAGCTGAACACTACCCACGAAACTGCTACCACTGGTTGGGAAGATCGGATTAAACACCGAAGACCTTTGTAAGGCCAGTTTCAGACTTATATTGGTTGAAGTGCCATTGCTTAAACCAGCAAAGATGGCATAATTGCGTAATTGATACTGAGTGAAATTAAGTGAATAAACAAGGCTGAAAAAATCATCGGGCCATTTTAATTGCTTACCCAATGATATGCCGGCACCAAAGGTTTTTAGCAAGGTATTATCATCAAATTCGTATTTACCACTGACAGGATTAAAAAATCCATTACGGAAAACGCTTTTGTTTAAGTTGATGGTAAATGAATTTCTTTTTTTACCACCCAACCAGGGTTCAGTAAAAGCAAAACTATATGACTGGTATGCTTTACCATTGGATTGCATACGAAGGCTCAGTTTTTGGCCATCCCCTGTAGGCAATGGATCCCAACTTGACCGTTTGGTAATATTGCGAATAGAGAAATTATTAAAAGTTACTCCCAGTGTGCCGGTTAATCCGACACCACCACCCCATCCGGCAGACATCTCCAGCTGATCAGAGGATTTTTCTTCCAACTTCCAATTTATATCAACTGTTCCATTTTCAGGATGTGGCACTACACCCGGATCAATTGTTTCCTGGTTAAAGTATTGCAGATTGGCCAGTTCCCGTTGACTACGTATTATATCGGTACGGCTGAATTTTTCACCGGGTACTGTTCTCAATTCCCTCCGGATAACATAATCTTTCGTTTTATCGTTCCCAATGATGTTGACCTGCCCAATGGTGGCCTGCGGTCCTTCCACGATCCTGATCTCAAAATCGATCGTATCATTATAAACCGCCGTTTCAATAGGATTAATCTGGAAAAATAAATAGCCATCATCCATATATAAACCACTGATATCAGCACCACCATCAGGTGATAATTGTTTTCCAATTCCCCTGTTTAATGTTTCAAGATTATATACATCCCCTTTCTGAATACCCAATACGGTGGTAAGCACGGAATCAGGATATTTAGTATTTCCCCTCCACGCTATATCCCCAAAAAAATATTTACGGCCTTCATCTACATTAATATCAACGTTCATGTTGCCGGTTTGCACAAAATACTGGGTATCAGCTACAATAACGGCATCGCGGTATCCCAGGGAGTTATAATAATCAAGTAAGGATTGTTTATCGTCCTCATATTTCTTTTCATCAAATTTGGCCGAACTAAATAATTTAAAGCGGAAATAAGGATCAATAAAGCTTCTTGTTTTTGTTAAAGAAAGAAAGCCAAAATCATTCAGGTATTCTTCGAACGTAGTTGTTTCATTGATACCATATGGACTATTATAGGCAATAGGTCGCAAGGTGATTTTAGTCATCTCCTTGGTCCCTTTCATTTGTTTTTTTAATTTAAGATCTGACACGGTTTCATTGCCAAAAAAGTTTAACTCATTGATGCGTACTTTGTTTCCCTTATTGATAAAGAAAGTCAAAGAAATTGAATTCACTAAAGCTGGCTGGGGTGTTTCCTCAATACGTACTGAAACATTTTTAAACCCCTTTTCGTTATAATATTTTTCGATAATCTCAAGAGCTGTTCGCCGGGTATTTTCAGTTATTATAGTTGATTTTACAAGCCCTAATTTCCCGGTAATTTCATCCTGTTCCGATTTCTTTATTCCTATAAATTTAAAATCGGCTAAGCGGGGTCTTTCCTGCACATTAATCTCTATCCAGATTCGATCTTCTTCAAGTTTTGTAATATAAATTTGAACGTTTGAAAATAAACGTTGTCTCCACAAATTCACAATGGCTTTTGAAAACTGATCGCCCCCTGGAATATTTATCTTATCGCCAATTTGTAATCCTGATATTGATTTTACAATAGCAGTATCATATGTTGTACCGGTTACATTGATACCAGCAATGGAGTACTCCCTGGGCACACGGGCATTTTCCAATGCAAGTAAATCCGGATCAACAGAAACAGGTTCCTGGGCTTGAATGTTAGAAAAAGAAAAAGCTGATAAAATCAGTAAAGCACTGAACCGAATAAAAAATCGTAACATAAGTGTTGTTCAATCTTGTCTGAAAAATGATGCAATTAGTTGTTTATCCTGCATTAAGAGGCGGTTTATAAGGGCCCTTAATGCAGCAAATTAATGGGAAATAATGAAAGCGTTTTGTTAAAGAAATCCGTATTACCAGCCCCGCTTAAAATCATTGGGATTTCAGCTTTTTTATGAATGATGATTTTCAATGCTATCTATCTTCTTTAACTTTTACCTGATCGCTTGTCTTGCCAAATCTTCTTTCCCTGTTTTGAAAATCCAGGATTGCTTCGTACAAGTTTTCTTTCCTGAAATCTGGCCATCTTACATTGGTAAAATATAGTTCGGCATAAGCCAACTGGTACAATAAAAAATTACTGATCCTGAATTCTCCACTTGTGCGAATCATCAGTTCAGGATCGGGTAATCCACTTGTACTTAGGAATTGCTGCAAAGTGTCCTGGTCTATATCTTCAACATTCAATTTACCTGTTTTAACCTGGTGAGCTATATTTTTAACGGCATTCAATAACTCCCAGCGTCCGCTATAACTTAAGGCCATAATCAGGTGCATGCCTGAATTATTGGCCGTCATTTCAAGTGCTTCATTCAATTCCTGTAAGGCATATTCAGGCAGCATATTCATATCACCGATAACATGCAGCTTAATATTATTCTTAGTTAGTTCATTTACTTCTTTCCGAATGGTATTAACCAAAAGCTCCATGAGACCAACAACTTCATATTGAGGGCGATCCCAGTTTTCTGTACTGAAAGCATATAATGTTAAGTACTCAATACCAATTTCGCCACATCCTTCTACAATATTTTTAACGCTTTCAACACCCTGGTAATGACCATACAGGCGATCCTGACCCTGCTCTTTTGCCCATCGTCCATTACCATCCATAATGATGGCAATATGTTTGGGTAAATTGTTTTTATCGATCTGATCTAATAATGGAGGCATTTGCCCTTTTTTTTGAGGGGCACAAAGGTAAGCATTCTGCTGTCAAGCAAGTAAGGATTTAAATGTATTTTTCAAAGCCCCTAAAATCTATATATGGTGGGCTTACTGTGTAGGAGGACACTTATATGATTGAAGATTAAAAGAAATATAAAACATGGCCGTTACAAACTGATCTTTCTGGCGACTGTTTCCCCGTTGCCGATCTTTAATACCAATTGGATCACCCAATTCATATGACCGGTCAGATAAAAGCCTGGCAGGTGATTGGCTGCCATCAGGTAAATTTGGAAATACTTCAGGCTCTACATAAGTCATACTTACATCATCCAGGTAATCCGTATTCGTAAAGCGATGAAGCACTTCAAAACCTATATTCAGTCGTTCATTAAAAGAATATTTTACACCAACTCCAAAAGGAATGGAAATGGCCATGGAATTATACTGTTTTCTGTCAGGATATAAGGGACTTCCTTGCCCTTCGGTTCCCAATGGACGTAAGAAATATTTTTCATCAGCTAAATAAGCATAGGGATCATAATTGAAAATGCCAGCTCCAAAAGTTACATATGGAGTAAAGTTCAAACCAGGATCACCCGGTAAAAAGCGATAGAAATTAAAATCGCCTTGTAAAGTTAGCTCCCAAACATTTGTGTTAAAGCTAAGGTTGCGGCTATACATAAACTCATTATGTGTATTGTAAATATCTGAATAACCGAGTTGAGCAAATGTCCCTGCCACACGAAGCGCAACATAATTTCCAAAGTTTTTGCGAAAAAATAAACTGGCTGCTGGTTTAAGTCTATTAAGTTTTGCTCTTGTATTCAAATCTCCAAAATAATGCGCAGCACCAAGTCCGATTCCAAATTCACCCTCTTGAACAATTGAGTTTTGAGCCCTTAAAAAAACCGGGCTAATCATAACCACCACAATAATTAATATCCTGATCATAGTTGCAAATTAATATGTCACCCTCTTTAAACGAAAAAATGCGCATTTTCTTTTATAAATCAGTAACAATTGTTTCAGTTTCTTTTATCAAAGCCCCAGGTTAGTTTCGATCTTAATGTTTGCAGAAAATTGATTTCGTTTAATCGCACCAGGTTAAACTTAAAAGATTCTTTCCTTACAGCCAGTTGAACATTTTTATTAATGATCTCTCTCCTGGAGTCGAGGGCGCAGATAATAAAATCGGACCGGCTTTCTACTTCAAAAGAAATAATATTATCATCGGGTACTACAATAGGCCTCACATTAAGATTATGTGGCGCCACAGGTGTTATTACAAAACTGCCACTTTCCGGGAAAACCACCGGACCATTACAACTTAATGAATAACCTGTAGAGCCCGTTGGTGTGGCAACGATCAAACCATCAGCCCAGTAAGTATTGAGAAACTCGCCATTTAAATATGCATGGATCTTGATCATGGGTGCTGTATCTCTTTTATGAATAGCAAATTCATTTAACCCATATGGTACATGTCCAAATAAAGGAATGTTTGAATCCAGGTGTATCATAACTCTTTTTTCAATAACCATAGTTCTTTTCATCAATGCATTTACCGCAGTTTCCATTTCATCCCTACCTATGCTTGCTAAAAAACCAAGTCTTCCAAAATTAATACCCATAACAGGTATTTTTTTATCCCTTACTAAAGTAACAGTATCAAGTAGCGTTCCATCACCCCCAAGGCTGATAATAAAATCTATAGCATCGGTAAGATCTTCTGACAAAAAAAAAGTTGTTGTATGGTCTGGTAATTTAACCTGGTCTTTGATCTCTTCATAATAATCAATAAAGATCATTGGTTCTATCTGGAGTTTCCCTAATTCATCAAAAAACAATTGCAATTCCTGTTGTTGAGAGTCTTCCATCACCCTGCTGTAAATAGCTACCTTCATCAAAATTGATTGTTTCTATGTAAATATAACCCGTTTTGACCTAATGAGTTAAAACTGTATTCCAGCTTAATCACGAAGTCGTAAACCGTAATTATATCTACACCAAATCCCCCTGAGAATAATGTTTTATTATTCAAAGTATTACCATTGGGGTGGGGATTATGAACATAACCGGCATTACCATACACTTTACCATAGATACGGAAAGGTATTCTTGTAAGTTTGGTATATTTTATAGGAGGTAAGTTGATGTTGAAGTTAAATAGTTCTCTTCCCAGGGTTGCTTTTACATATCCGCCAGCCACGCCATCGATTATATACATTTCATACCCCTGAAGTTCCATGTCATTAAATCCAAGGAAGCGCTGATTAAAGAATGGCTGCTCAAAAGGTAATTTTAAAGATCCAACAGCACGTGCATTAAAATACATTTTTGTATTTACCGGCCAGGTGCCTGAGCCTTTGGCAGTAATCTGCCACATATTGACCTGCTTATTGAATCCCTTTTTTGAAAGTGTAAATTCCGCAGCATACCCCTCCAGAGGATAAGGAATATAATCCAGGGCAAAATAACTCATTGAATAATACAACTCTGGAAAACTTATGCTGTTATTGCCACTTTTATAGAAAGAAGGATTTAATTGTACTACGGTATCACTTACACTTTCATGTGTATAAGCAAAGCCAAAACGATGAAATGTTTTGATAGCACGGCGATAAGTTAGTTCTGCATTAGCTCTGAAAAAATTATGTACATATTGATTTGAACTATCCAATATAGCCGCTTTATTATTAATGGTATTATAAGTGATATCCCTGTTTTTCCCCGCATTAAGTCCCACATTAAAACCCCATTTCATTCCTTTATCAAAATATGGGCGTTGATAATTCAGTCCAAGTTGCCGTGTATATCCATTGGTTATAGAAAATTTAAGTTTGTCCATACGGCCGGTGGCATTATTATGCGTCAGTTTAAGGCCATAATTAACACGATCTAAACTTGCATTATGTTCATTAACCCATTCATTTATATTTCTTGAAACAATTTTAAAATGCGGGATCGGGAAAATGTACCAGCGCTCCTTAACTGTAATGACAACATCAACATGATACCCTTCAAAACCTTTTAATGCAACAACCACTTCGTGAAAAAGAGATGTGTTCATGAGTTGGCGGCGGGCATGTTCAAATTTTTCTATTAATCCCTGGAGCTGGTAGTAATCTCCTTTTTTAAAAGGTACCTCTCTCAAAATTATTTGATCTTTAGTTCTTTTATTTCCAACTATAATTATATCCCTGACTATGAATGGGGAATAGGCTGAGGAAGAGTCTATACCCACAACAGGCTTCAACTCTACATCCATACCTTTATGTGCATCAATCTGCTGGGCGTTTAAAAAGGGTGAGACCAAACATAAAGCTGCGAATAGTAAATATTTCTTATTCCATTGCATCAACCGCACTTAATATTATATTATTAACTGTTTTATATAAAATATGCTGCCAGCAATAAACGGGGAAAAGCAATGGATTTATATCTTCAGATAGTTCATCAGGTTATCGTAATTGGATTTCAATTCATTTTCATAAAGCTCTTCACCAAAATAATGTTTTACATTGTAATCATACCTTTGAAAGGTAGCAACAATATCGGAAACCTCCATTTTATTGATCTTAATAGTAACCTGCATCATTCCGGTATGAGTATCTGTATAAGTATTTAATTGGGTGATCTGGCTATCATTGGTTTCAACCAGGCGGCTGATTTCATTAAAAGAGTACTTTTGACTATCCATTTCCAGAACAATTAAGCCTCCGGGGTCATTTACACTCATAAATTCGGATGCCTGACGTAATAGATCAGCATAAGTAACAGCTCCGAACATATCTCCATTTTCATCGATAATGGGAACCATGGTAATGCCATTTTCAACAGCAACCTGCATGGCTTTTAAAAAGTGTTCGTTTTGCTGGATGGAGGGCTGAGGGAAAATTTCCATAACGGCGGAAATCTGCATGTTTTCATTGGGAGCTTGCAAAAGGTCATCTTCACTGATTATCCCTAAATACTTATCGCCTTCTGTTACTGGTAAATGACCAATATGAGCGTCCGTCATCATTTGAAGGGCTTGATAAACCTTGTCGTGCAAGTGCAAGTAAGGGATTGATTGAGAATGTACATCGCGGATTAACATTGTAGGGATCTGTTTATGAACAAGACACCATGGATCATCTAACCGTTGCAGGCTCGTTCAGATTTTTCAAGAATTTATGGAGTATGGTATTAAATTCATACGGCACTTCCATCATGGGTGCATGTCCGCATTTATCAATAAAATACAATTCACTAAAAGGAATTAACCGATTAAACTCACGAGCCACGAATGGCGGTGTGATAGTATCGTTATTTCCCCATATTAATAACGTTGGATTTTTAATTTGATTGAGTTCTTCTCCTAAATTATTTCTGATTGCACTTTTTGCCAGGGCAATTATTTTGATTGCTTTTATTCGGTTATTGACAATTTCATACACTTCATCAACCAACTCTTTTGAAGCCGTTTCAGGATCAAAAAAAGTCATTTCCGTTTTCTTTCTAATATATTCATAATCTCCTCTTTTTGGATAAGAATCACCCATGCCATTTTCAAAAAGACCTGAACTACCGGTTAGGATCAACGATTTTATTTTTTCCGGGTATTTCAAAACATGAATTAATGCAACATGACCTCCTAATGAATTTCCAAGCAAATGAACCTGGTTATACCCCCGGGCTTCGATAAACTTATTTACAAATTTGCCCAGGCCACCAACAGTGGTATGCAATATATCTAATTCAAATAATGGAAGCATTGGTACAACTACCTTATAATGAAGCCTGAAATATTCGATGAGATCTTTGAAATTACTCAAAGCGCCAAATAAACCATGAAGAAGCAAAAGAGTTTCACCTTCACCTTCCTCTATATACCTGAATTTATTATGATGTTTTATCTCGTAGTCCATTATCCTTGCTGGCCGGTTTTATTTTTGCTAAAATAATTGATTTGATGCAAAATAGCGATTGAAAGAAATTGACTACCATTTTCACTAAGGTTCCGGAATATTATTTGATATACCATCAAAAAAATTATTCAATGAATCAAACATGTTATTAAACAATGGAATCACATTCCCTAACCGCTCCATTACCCAGGGTCCTATGGGTGCAATGTAGTCATAGCTTACAGAATTAAGGATGATCCCTGGCTTCAATACATGTAATTGGACGGCATAAAACAAAATGGTACTATAAATAATAATATAAATCAAAGAATAAAAAAAAATGCCTCCCAATCTGTTTAACCAGCCTAACATGGCTATCTGAACTGTTTTTTCTAAAATTCTGGCCCCTATTCTTACCAAAATAACAAAACCAAGAAATATAATAATGAATGAAATAAATGGGAGCCACTTTTCGGAAACACTCACGGCAGCCCCTATATAACCTGCCATTACAGCCGATAATTTTACTGCAGCCGCCAAACCAACAAAAAATGCCAGTAAAGAAAAAACGGCCACAATTAATCCTTTGGTAAATCCTTTGAAGATGGCAATGACCATTAAAACAGCCAAAACAGTATCTATAAACATGCAGATTAATTATGCCGGGTGCAGTTATGATCGGTTATTGAGCATTTGTTTTGCCAGGGTTGAAATTGTTTTTCCATCTGTTTGGCCACCCAATTTTTTAGTAGCCTCACCCATAACTTTTCCTAAATCAGCAATTGAAGATGCCCCTGTTTTTTGGATAATAATAGCCAATTGTTCTTTTACTTCATCTTCAGACATTTGTTGCGGAAGGAATTTTTCAATAATGGCAATTTCTTCATTTTCTTTAGAAGCCAATTCCGGCCGGTTTTGTTGCTGAAATATTTCGCTTGAATCTTTACGTTGTTTGATGAGTTTTTGCAATAATTTTATTTCATTTTCTTCTTTAAATTCTCCCCCAGCACCTTCAGCTGTTTTGGCTAATATAATAGCTGCTTTAATAGCTCGCAGGCTACGCATAGATGTTTCATCTTTTGCCAACATCGCTGTTTTTAAATCATTCATTACTTTTTGTTCCAGATTCATCTTTCATGTTTTTATTTATACGGCTTTTTCCTTTAATTGCTGATCGCGGAATTTTTCATAGAAATCCTTAGAAAATTTTTTCATTTCTTCAACCAGCCCATCATTATTCGTTGCTTTACCAAAGGTATCAGCCATTGTCATTAATGTCTGGTAAAAGAAATCGGCCATTTCATCTACCATCATATCTTTTGTCCATAGATCTATACGAAGAGCTGTTTTTTCAGCTCCATCCCAAAAAGCCAGCATCATGGCTTTTGCCTCTTGAGCCTGTTCGGTTGTAGTATCAGATGCTTTCCAGGTAATGTTTTCGGGTACCCGGCTTTGATCCAGAGAAACATCAATAGTAATAGTTGACTGATTCATATTTTGTAATTGAATTGAATGGGCAAATGTAAGGCTATCAGTGTTTAGTGTTGCAAATGCTTTGCCATAATAAAGTGGACGTTTTTTGCCAGCTGTATTCCTGTGATTTCTGCAATCCTTTTATTATTAATTGTTCCCGCAGCTTCTCATCTTTGTATAACAACATCATTTTATCACCTATTTCATCAGGCAATGTGGCGTCAGCATAAAGGGCTGCGTCGCCAGCAACTTCCTGCATAGCTGAATGTGCTGATGTAATAACCGGGACACCCGATTGCAACGCTTCCAAAACTGGCACACCAAATCCTTCAAAAAATGAAGGATAAACCATGGCATAAGCTGCTCCCGTGAGCGCCGCCAGCTCTGACTCCGGGAGGTAACCTGTAAGTATAACATCCTGCCGATATTTATATGATTCAAGGTCCTTAACAAAAGATTCATATTTCCATGCAAGGCGGCCAGCGATTACCAGTTTAAAATTACTTTTAAGCCTTCTTTTAAATAGTGAAAACCCTTTCAGCAGATTAAATAAATTTTTACGCGGATGTATAGAACCACTGTATAAAAAAAATTCTTTGCCCCCGGTAAATGTCTCTTTAATAACTGTTTTTTTTTCTTCATCAATTGGTTTAAATACTGGCTTTGCCGCATTTAATAGAACCGCTATTTCCTTTTCAATGCCATAACGTTTATGTATATCTGATTTTGAAAATTGAGATACAGTGGCGATGATTTTAGCTTTTTTTATGAATCGGGGTGTATTCCGTTTATAGTATAATAAGTGTGATCTTTTTATAAATAAGGGATAATGAAGGAATGCCAGGTCATGAATAACGAGGCATTGTGGCGTGTTTGTATTAAGAGAACAATGCCCATCAAGTGATACAAAAACATCGGCCTTATACTTTTTTAATATTCTCGGAACTCTTACATCATACCACCATTTCCACAATAAAGGATGCCGGGCCGGAGGGCCTGCAACCACTGGAATAATATTATCTGAATAGATAAACCGCTGATCATACGGTCGGTCAAAAATAAAAATAAACCGGTGTTCCGGATGCTCCTTAGTTATACGTTTAAAACATTCATGGATAAAATAACCATAGCCTTCCAGGTAATCGGCCAGTAAAAAACGGGTATTTACAGCAATGATCATGAAAGGGACAAAGGTAAGCTTGCTACATTCAAGTGTAATTTAAAAGGATCTAAAAATGACCCCCCGATAAAAATCTCCTATTAGTGAAAAAACCAGGTATATCTACGAAGACATTTCATAATATACGGTTAACCAAATCAAGCGTTAATACCCTTGTTAACCTTTGCCAAGGAAGGTACTTTTATATACCTAATATCCGTAATCCTAAAAATATACCCTATGAAGAAACGCTACCCAATTTTGCGTATTGCTTGCATTTTAATCATCTTTATTTTGTATACTCAAACAACTTATAGCCAATGTTTAAACGGTTTCGAACCTACAGGAAAATCTTTTGATACCACGGTAGCTACAGGAAGTGGTAATTATGAAACTATTTTCAGATTCCCAAAATTTCATCCCGATAGTGGAATGGTAACATGTGTCAGGTTGATTATGACTATTACAGGTGTTGCCACCCTGGATATAGAAAACCGGGTGAATGCTCCAACAACTTACAATGCAACATATACTCGTCGGGATACAATATCAGGCCCGGGATTAAGTAGTCCCTTAACTCAAAGTGTAAATAACAATTATGGTCCTTATAATCTTGCAGCGAATGATGGAATAAATTATAGCGGACCAGATTTTATATCTATTGGTCCGGATACAGTACTTAATGCAGTTTCAGTAGTGACAACAATTACCGATGTAAATGTTATTGCAGATTATTTTTATGGCATTGATTCCGTAGACTATCGATATGTGATTAAAGCTGGAGCAAGTTTAACGGGTAGTGGGGATTATTTGTTTTCACCTTCTACATCCGGATTTGTTAATTACCGGATTGAATACTGTTATTGCCCTCCTACCGTTTTACCTCTTGGGCTTCTGGACTTCCAGGTAAATAAAAAAAGTGATAACATTGCCGCCCTATATTGGAATGCTGAAACTGACGAAACCGCGTTTCATTATGAAATACAGGTAAGCAGGGATGGCCGGAACTTTTTACCTGCAGGAGTTGTTCAGAAAAAATCTGGAATTAACCCCCAATATGTATATCAATATGACCGTAAAAAACATGAAACCGGAGCATTGTATTTCCGCATAAAACAACGATATCATAATGGTTATACCAAATACACGTATACCCGTTCCATTGTTTTTGAAAATGCATTATTACATAAGATTTCCTTATACCCTAACCCTTCATCAGGAATTGTTGGTATTAAATTTGTTAACGTAACCTCTGGAAAAATCAGCATCAGAATTTCCAATGTACAAGGTCAAACTGTGGTAAGTAAAGATATAGTAGTGGCCGGAACAGACTACACTCAGGTAGCTACTTTACAGAGAGGAATGTATTGGATGAAGATCACAGATGTAACAACAGAGGAAATTGTTATCAATCAACTTTTAATTAAATGACCTCTTAGGTGGAAGAGGATGGTGGCTTGTTGCTCCCGTGAGCGCCGCCAGCTCTGACTCCGGGAGGTAACCTGTAAGTATAACATCCTGCCGATATTTATATGATTCAAGGTCCTTAACAAAAGATTCATATTTCCATGCAAGGCGGCCAGCGATTACCAGTTTAAAATTACTTTTAAGCCTTCTTTTAAATAGTGAAAACCCTTTCAGCAGATTAAATAAATTTTTACGCGGATGTATAGAACCACTGTATAAAAAAAATTCTTTGCCCCCGGTAAATGTCTCTTTAATAACTGTTTTTTTTTCTTCATCAATTGGTTTAAATACTGGCTTTGCCGCATTTAATAGAACCGCTATTTCCTTTTCAATGCCATAACGTTTATGTATATCTGATTTTGAAAATTGAGATACAGTGGCGATGATTTTAGCTTTTTTTATGAATCGGGGTGTATTCCGTTTATAGTATAATAAGTGTGATCTTTTTATAAATAAGGGATAATGAAGGAATGCCAGGTCATGAATAACGAGGCATTGTGGCGTGTTTGTATTAAGAGAACAATGCCCATCAAGTGATACAAAAACATCGGCCTTATACTTTTTTAATATTCTCGGAACTCTTACATCATACCACCATTTCCACAATAAAGGATGCCGGGCCGGAGGGCCTGCAACCACTGGAATAATATTATCTGAATAGATAAACCGCTGATCATACGGTCGGTCAAAAATAAAAATAAACCGGTGTTCCGGATGCTCCTTAGTTATACGTTTAAAACATTCATGGATAAAATAACCATAGCCTTCCAGGTAATCGGCCAGTAAAAAACGGGTATTTACAGCAATGATCATGAAAGGGACAAAGGTAAGCTTGCTACATTCAAGTGTAATTTAAAAGGATCTAAAAATGACCCCCCGATAAAAATCTCCTATTAGTGAAAAAACCAGGTATATCTACGAAGACATTTCATAATATACGGTTAACCAAATCAAGCGTTAATACCCTTGTTAACCTTTGCCAAGGAAGGTACTTTTATATACCTAATATCCGTAATCCTAAAAATATACCCTATGAAGAAACGCTACCCAATTTTGCGTATTGCTTGCATTTTAATCATCTTTATTTTGTATACTCAAACAACTTATAGCCAATGTTTAAACGGTTTCGAACCTACAGGAAAATCTTTTGATACCACGGTAGCTACAGGAAGTGGTAATTATGAAACTATTTTCAGATTCCCAAAATTTCATCCCGATAGTGGAATGGTAACATGTGTCAGGTTGATTATGACTATTACAGGTGTTGCCACCCTGGATATAGAAAACCGGGTGAATGCTCCAACAACTTACAATGCAACATATACTCGTCGGGATACAATATCAGGCCCGGGATTAAGTAGTCCCTTAACTCAAAGTGTAAATAACAATTATGGTCCTTATAATCTTGCAGCGAATGATGGAATAAATTATAGCGGACCAGATTTTATATCTATTGGTCCGGATACAGTACTTAATGCAGTTTCAGTAGTGACAACAATTACCGATGTAAATGTTATTGCAGATTATTTTTATGGCATTGATTCCGTAGACTATCGATATGTGATTAAAGCTGGAGCAAGTTTAACGGGTAGTGGGGATTATTTGTTTTCACCTTCTACATCCGGATTTGTTAATTACCGGATTGAATACTGTTATTGCCCTCCTACCGTTTTACCTCTTGGGCTTCTGGACTTCCAGGTAAATAAAAAAAGTGATAACATTGCCGCCCTATATTGGAATGCTGAAACTGACGAAACCGCGTTTCATTATGAAATACAGGTAAGCAGGGATGGCCGGAACTTTTTACCTGCAGGAGTTGTTCAGAAAAAATCTGGAATTAACCCCCAATATGTATATCAATATGACCGTAAAAAACATGAAACCGGAGCATTGTATTTCCGCATAAAACAACGATATCATAATGGTTATACCAAATACACGTATACCCGTTCCATTGTTTTTGAAAATGCATTATTACATAAGATTTCCTTATACCCTAACCCTTCATCAGGAATTGTTGGTATTAAATTTGTTAACGTAACCTCTGGAAAAATCAGCATCAGAATTTCCAATGTACAAGGTCAAACTGTGGTAAGTAAAGATATAGTAGTGGCCGGAACAGACTACACTCAGGTAGCTACTTTACAGAGAGGAATGTATTGGATGAAGATCACAGATGTAACAACAGAGGAAATTGTTATCAATCAACTTTTAATTAAATGACCTCTTAGGTGGAAGAGGATGGTGGCTTGTAAAAGGGGCCTGGTTCAGGCCCCTTCTTTTTTTACTGCAATGAACATAATTTAAAGCTGCCTCCCTTAATCAGCATTATTAACTACTTTTGTTTTTCCACTAAAAATTAATATGGAATATAATACATCAAGAAATTATCTGGTAATGCGTGAATATGGACGACATATTCAGCGAATGATTGAGCACATACTTACTATTGAAGATGATGAAGAACGCCAGCAAAATGCAAATACGGTGATAGAACTTATGGGCTTTTTAAACCCACATCTTAAAAACGTGGAGGATTTCAGGCATAAATTATGGGATCACCTTTTCCTGATCTCCGATTTCAAACTAGAAATCGATTCACCTTATCCTAAGCCTACCAGGGAATTATTAAGAGGAAAACCCAAACCACTTGAATATCCCAAACGGTATCCTAAATATTCGCACCTGGGCAAGAACCTGGAAATCGTAATCGATAAAGCTTTAAAAGAGGAAAACCCAGAAAAGAAATTGGGTTTTGCGAATGCTATAGCGTACTACATGAAGTTGGCCTATAATAACTGGCACAAAGAAACAGTTCATGATGATACCATTCAATCTGAATTACGCATAATCACGAAAGGTGAATTGGAATTTACTAATACCCCTTTTGTAAAGGCTTATCGTCCGCAACAGGAAATGAGTCGCGAACGAGGCAGTTATGGAAAATCACGGGGAAAGTTTCAACAACGAAGCGGTAGGAGTAATGACAGGAATGACCGGGACAGAGGAGGAGATAGAAGTAATCAAAAATTTAAGAAAAAAAGATATTAATCATCTCTATATTGGATCACTTTACAAAGGTTGATGGAAATTCCATCAACCTTTTTATTTTACACCAGTAATGTTGTTATTAATTTGCAATTATCTACACTAAAATTACACTGAATGCATTCATTTGAAGTTTATGGTGGAAAAAAACTGCATGGAGAGATTATTCCGCAAGGTGCCAAAAACGAAGCACTGCAAATCATCAGCGCGGTTTTATTAACTCCGGAAGAAGTGACTATTACCAATATACCAGATATCCTTGATGTAAACCTTCTGATTGAATTATTGGAGGAAATTAATGTTAAGGTTAGCAGGCCACAGAGACATACAGCAATTTTCTGTGCAGATGATGTTGATATTGATTACCTGCATAGTGAGGAATACCGGGTAAAAAGTGGTCGCTTACGCGGTTCCGTTATGTTGGCAGGACCCCTGCTTGCGAGATTCAAAAAAGCATTTATCCCTAAACCAGGAGGGGATAAAATTGGGCGAAGAAGATTAGACACTCATATAATTAATTTTGAAAAACTGGGTGCCAGATTTGATTATGATACTAAAGATGGATTTTTTCACTTGAATGCTTCTTATTTAAAAGGAGCAAACCTATTACTGGATGAACCTTCTGTAACAGGTACCGCAAATATTATAATGGCAGCCTCTATGGCACATGGTAATACGACCATTTATAATGCAGCATGTGAACCATATATACAACAACTTTGCCGTATGTTAACGGGTATGGGTGCTAACATAGAGGGAGTAGGAAGTAACCTGTTAACAATCACTGGCGTTGAATACCTGAAAGGAATACATCATACTTTACTACCAGACATGATCGAAGTAGGATCTTTTATTGGATTGGCAGCCATGACTCAGAGCAATATATTGATAAAGAATGCAGGCATTGAACACCTTGGAATGATTCCGGAGAAGTTCAGGCAATTAGGCATAAAACTAGAAATTCAGGGTGATGATATTCATATTCCTGAACAGGATTTATACGAGATCAATGCTTTTCTGGATGGTTCCATGTTAACCATTTCAGATCATCCATGGCCCGGTTTTACGCCTGATCTATTAAGTATAGTAATAGTAGTAGCTACCCAGGCAAAAGGGTCTATACTTGTTCATCAGAAAATGTTTGAAAGCCGTTTATTCTTTGTAGATAAATTAATTGAAATGGGTGCGAGAATTATACTTTGTGATCCCCACAGGGCCGCTATTGTTGGCTTGGGAAGAGAACAAAAATTAAGAGGTATTACCATGAGCAGCCCTGATATAAGAGCAGGAGTTGCATTATTAATCGCTGCATTAAGTGCCGAAGGAAAAAGCATTATTCAAAATATTGAACAAATAGATCGCGGTTACCAATATATTGATAAACGATTGCAAAATTTGGGAGCCGACCTGCAGAGAATTTAAAATATTAGTTCTTTTATCGCCGGTTAAAAAAAATCCTCCCGGAAGACCGGGAGGAAAATTTGGTTTTAGGCGTTTAAGGGTAAATTAGTTTTAGCTTTCACTAAGGACTGGACGCCGGTTGGTTTGATTTCGTAGGATAGGATAAAAACGGTTTTAGGACAATTGGCTATTTGGTTTTTCAAAGGGTTGTTGTTACACAAAGATGCATCGTATTCATCCCTTTTCAAACATTTTGATCAAATGATTTAATGGTATAATCAATAATTTTAATCAGCCATACGGAATACCCCTTATTATCGTATATGTCCCCTGAAATCCTTACCCAATGCTGGTTTCAATATATTCGTAAGTTTACCTGATATATCACGTATCAATACTCGAAAATCTAAAAGCCTTTCCTTTTAATAAAATTTTATAATGATTGATTTTACTAAAAAATTACTTTTTCTATGTTAAGGCCTGGAATAAAAATTCGAACCATCCAGCAAGAAGATAATGTACCACTGGCACGGATCATTCGCGATACCCTTTTGGAATTTAAAGCAAATAGACCAGGAACGGTGTACTATGATAAAACAACAGATCACCTGTTTGAATTATTTCAACAACCCCGGTCAGTATATTTTGTATCTGTTTTGGATGAAGCGATTGTTGGTGGTGGTGGAATTTTTCCTTCTGACGGATTACCTGATGGCACCTGCGAGTTGGTAAAAATGTACCTGCTACCCGAAGCCCGTGGAATTGGTTTAGGGAAAAAAATTATAGAAGAATGCCTGAACTTTGCAAAAATTAACGGTTATGAACAGGTGTATATTGAATCCATGCCCGAACTGGAAAAAGCCCTGAAAGTATATGCACAATTTGGTTTTAAATATATTTCATCCCAACTTGGAAATACCGGACATCATGGTTGTGAAAAATGGATGTTATTAAAAATATGAAGATTTAAGCACGGAAATTATTTATCAATTCTGCTTCATAAACAGGACTAAACAAATAAATGCGACCTGTGCTTACTTCAAGACACCGGTATCGCTTACGGATTTTACTCCCTTTTTTGAAGATTCTTCCATCATGCGTTTTAAAAAACGTTTCGGTTGACATTTCTTCAACCATTTTTCTGCCTGGAATTTTTTTATCATAACGGTGAAGCACACGGGTTAAACCTTCTTCAGCACAACTACTGGCAGCGGGATTTTGTAAAGTCTTTAAAATTTCCGCTTCAATATCAGCAGGGAAAATATTGTTTTTTATGAATTGTTCCAGCAGAGAACCATAAATTTTTTTCCACTCCTGGCCATGTGGAATAATCTTACTGCCAAATTTTTCGAAGGTCAGTAAATGAGCCAGTTCATGTATCAATGTTATCAGGAAAGCAAAAGAATTCAAATTTCCATTTACACTTATCCGGTGATTACTGCCGGAAGTGCGATGGCGGTAATCACCCAATATACTTGTGCGTTCTTTTGCAATAGTAAGATGTATATGATAATGCTGCAGGTAATGTAGAATTGCATGATAGGTACCTTCCGGCAGATATTGCTGCAACTGATCAATAGGTGCTTCTTTCTTAGGCATGGTCCTTTCGCTGAACTTGTTTCATTAAAATTCCCACTTCCATAAAAGTATACACCAGGTACAAAGCCATAGCCGTAAAAAGAGAAGGTTTATTCACCTCACCTTCAATGGACAGAACATAAATTACTACTGCAATTATTACCAATAAAATCTTAATCATCATACTACCTGTAATGGCCCTTACAAATGCATTAGCATTTTTTGCCAATAAACCCCGGTGCGCAAAGAGATAAGAAAAAAAAGTTATGGAAAGTAATAAAATATTAGCATAGATCAGCATGCCCTGGTCAAACCCGCGGCTTTCTAAACTTGTTCGGCCAGCAACCAATAATGCGTTGATAATTACAAATAAAATAATAACCGGAATAAAAGGCCTGAATTTACTGCTCCCCATAATTTAATTTTAGGTATAATACCAGTATAACTTCAATACATTGATGTTTTGTAAAGTTATAAAAATCCTATTCCTAAAATAATTCACCTGGATTTTAAAAGCAATAGCTCTCCACTAACCTTTCGGGATCATCATTTTTTTTAAGTAAAAGTCTTTACTTAACGGCTGTCTTCATCTCGCCAATACCACGTTCTACAGTAAATTTAGTAGTCGAAATATTGTGAGTAGCGCCATTTTCCTTTACAATGGCACTTCCCATTTGACATTTACCGTTAAAAATGGCAGAAGGTTCTATCTGTAATTTACCTGCCTGTACATCTCCATTAATCGTACATTCACCACGAAGTTGCAAAAGATCTTTGGTTTTTATACAGCCGGTCACTTTACCGACAATATCAGCCTGATTTCCATCAATATCTCCTTGAACATCTCCATTTGCACCAATTACAATTTTGGCCTGGCAAGTAATATTGCCAATGATGGTGCCGTCAATTCTGATATCATTTTTACTGTTTATATCACCTTTCAAAACAGTTCCGGCGTTGATAATGGTAGTTCCATTTCCGCTTACGGGTTTTTCCTGGGTTGGATCTTTGGTTTTGGTAAACATAGGTATAGTTATTAGTCGTTTATAAATTCATCCCGCGGAATTTCAATGCGGGAGGTATCAAGCGGTGTGCTAACATCACCACTCAAAACCTTTCTTAAACCTTCGATATACTGAGCATTGAATGTTACTTCTTTATTCAATGAATCAATCCGGTATTTTAATTGCCTGTTCTCTCTTACCTGGCTTAAATCATTATATCCAGGTATATAATATTTTAATGGCGTAAAAACAATCAGCGCTACTGTTAAACCCACCAGCAACATAAATATTGTGCTCAATCCAATATACACACTTAATCTTGAAAGTTTGAATGTTACAACTTCTTCATACGTATCATCATTCATTACCACCAACCTGTATCTGTTCTGCAACCGTTTAAATGTTGAACCGGCATCCAGTTTCATTAAATTTCAGGGTTTAACATTAAAGTTACTAAAGCACACTTTATTTATTGCTTGTAAAACAACGTTTTACTACAAAAAATTGTGTGGATTTTATAATAAAAGTTTTGAATTTCAGTTAATAACACTTTAGATTGTGCCTGAACTATGCGACAAACACGCTTTACATTTATTCCCTTTTTTTTATTTTGTCTTTGCAGTTCGGTCTCCTTTGGCCAATTGGGAATTACACTCGATATTGAAAAACCCAAACCTTATGAAGACCGGGTATTAAGGTCTGAAAAATCTGACCAGAAAAAATTTAATATCCCAAGAAGATTTTTTCAAAATACGGTTACTCATTATAATTATTTTTTTAATGCGAACAATAAATTAAACGAAGTAATAGAACTGGCTAAAGCTGTTCACCAGGATGATTTTTCAAAACTGCTCCCTTTTTATAACTACAGCCTGGAAGCTACATCAGCAAATTCCATACAACTGGATAGTATCATTCTCAAATCTCAGTCAGGAATCGTCTTGCACGATCTGCGTAATGACTGGATTGACAATATGTACCTTCTTTGGGGTGCCGCTTATTACCTGCGCCAGGATTTTGATTCAGCCAACCTTACATTTCAATTTATCAATTATGCTTTTGCTGATAAAGAAAAAGATGGTTACTACAGGTATATTGGCAGCAGAATGGATGGAAATGAAGCAACCCAGATATCTACCGAAGAAGACAGGAATTTAAAAGATCGCCTGCTATCAAGACCACCTAGTCGTAATGATGCTTTTATCTGGCAGATACGTACACATATCGCCATGGGTGAATTTACACCTGCCACCAGCCTGATAGAAGCTTTAAAACTTGATCCAGGGTTTCCTGAAAGATTAGAAAAAGATCTGCAGGAAGTTCAGGCACTCTGGTTTTATAAACAGGGCATTTGGGATAGTGCCGCACATTACTTAAGCATCACACTGGATAATGCAAGAAACAAGCAAGAGAAGGCACGCTGGGAATTTTTGACTGCACAGCTTTATGAATTATCTGGCGACCTGTCAGAAGCAGAAAATTATTATGAAAAAGCAATCAGCCGAACCACGAATCCTGTATTGGAGATTTATGCCAGGTTGAATGTAATCAGGACAAACCGCGACAGCAGTGTAAATAATATAGATAAAAATATCAGCGAATTAAGCCGAATGGTTAAAAGGGATAAATACCAGGATTATCGTGATATTATTTATTTTATGGCAGCACAAATGGAAATGGAAAGGAATGATCCGGATGCAGCCTATGCTTTACTGTTAATGGGTACACGATACAACAATGGTAATGACGGTTTACAGAATAAGGCTTACCTGCAATTAGCTCAAATGGCTTTTGATAAAAGATTATACAGGCAAGCTTATAATTTTTATGATAGCTTAAAACTCAACGATCCGGCTTTAACCGACCTTGAAAAAATTAATGACAGGAAATTTATCCTGGGCCAATTGGCTGGGCATATTGAGGTAATTGAAAGACAAGACAGTTTGCAATTAATCACAAACCTTCCGGTAACGGAAAGAGAAGAACATATCAAAAAGCTTGTGAAACAGATTCGTAAAGAACAAGGATTGAAAGATAATATTGATTTTCCTTCAACCGGATCTGTAACTGTTAATAGTAGTCCTGATATTTTTGAGCAGGTTAAAGGTGACTGGTATTTTTATAATAATACGCTACGAACTCGTGGAGCCGTTGATTTCAAAAACCGCTGGGGAAACCGACCTAATGCCGATAATTGGCGAAGAAGCAGCGCAGTTGGTACAACTAGTAATATTGCCAATAACCAGGTTCCCGGGAACTCTCCGGTCACCGCTGCCTCCACCGCTCCATCTGCAGAAGTGACTTATGAATCACTTTTAAACAATTTACCACTCACTGAAGAAACATTAAAACTGTCCAATGATTCAATTCAAAATGCCATGTTTGCTACCGGTTCAATTTACCTGAACAGTTTTGAGGATTGTAATTCAATGACTAATATTTACCAAACACTCCAACAACGTTTTCCCGGTTTTACTAAAATGGATGAAGTTTTATTTAACCTGTATTTCTGCTACCAAAAAAATGGAAATACCACGGAAGCTGCCCAGGTTAAACAACAATTAACCGCTAAATATCCTAAAAGCAAATTAACCTCGATTGCAATAACGGGCCAGGATCCAACTTCAAAAAGTAATAATCCAGATGCGACTGTCGCTTACGAAAAAATCTATGACCAATTTATTGAAGGTCGTTTCAGTGAAGCCCTGGCAAGTAAAAAAATAGCCGACAGTATGTATGGGGAAGGATTTTGGTCACCACAACAAATGTATATTGAATCAGTATATTATATCAGGGAAAGAGAAGACTCCACAGCTGTTACAATACTTAATAAAATTAATAGCCGCTATCCCGGAACTGATCTTGCTCAAAAAGCGAAAACAATGGTTGATGTTTTATCGCGCCGTTCGCAAATTGAAGAAGAACTAAGAAATTTGCAAATTGAAAGACCAGCCGAAGATACATTTACAGTAACGGAAGTTTTTAGGGTTACCAGACCAGAAGACCAGGATTCAGTAATTACAAAACCGATAGACAAACCAAAAGAAGTAGCGCCACAGATAACCGCCACCAGAATGGATAGTGTAATTACCAAACCTGTTATAACTACTACTACAGCAGGTTACAGCTTTAACGCACAACAGCCTCATATGGCTATGATCATCCTGAATAAGGTAGATCCTGTTTTTGTAAATGAAGCGCGGACTGCTATGTTCAGATACAACAGAGAAAAATACTATAACCAAACATATGATCTTACCATTATACCCTTAAATAGTGAGGTCCAGGTGCTGGTAATAGGTCCATTCACCAATGCTAAAGCGGCACTTGATTATGTTGAACTTGCCAGGCCAGTTACAAGTACGCAAATTATGTCCTGGTTAAAGGCTGATAAGTATAAATATTACCTTATAAGCCAGCAAAATCTTGAATTTTTAAAAACAGACCTGGATATAAATAAATACACACAGTTCCTTGATCAGCATTTACCAGGGATATTTTAACCACTGCTCACTGCTTTTTAAAATTTAACGGACTGCATCTGATTCCGGCATTCATTTTTATTAATTTCGGTATTAACTTAACCGACCTGATATTCTATAAATAGATACACAATATGAAACGATCTGTAAAAGTCTTTTGGATAATCTTTTTTTCCGGCTTTGCCTTTTTTTTACTGGTTATCATGCTGGCCAATTTTGGTGTATTTGGCAAAATGCCTTCATTGAAAGAGTTAGAAAATCCTTCTATCCTGCAATCATCGGAAGTTTATGCAGAGGATGGTACCCTAATGGGCAAATATTACCGGGAAAGAGGGAACAGAAGTGTTGTTGAATACCGCGATATTTCCAAACATGTAATTGATGCCCTGGTTGCAACAGAAGATGAAAGATTCTATGACCATTCAGGAATTGATGTTCAAAGTACTCTACGCGCAGTTGTTTTATTGGGACGGGAAGGAGGAGGTAGTACTATCTCGCAACAGTTAGCCAAAGCTTTACTTGACCAGGGTAGCCGCAACAAACCATGGCGTGTAATAGAAAAATTGAAAGAATACATTATTGCGGTAAGGCTTGAACGAAATTTTACTAAAGAAGAAATTATTGCTTTATACCTGAATGCTGTCCCTTATGGTGATAATATTTATGGGATTCGTAATGCTGCCCGAACTTTTTTTCAAACAGAACCTGATCGGTTAAAACCTGAAGAAGCCGCAATGCTGGTGGGTATTTTAAAAGCCAATTATCTCTATAATCCCCGTCGCAATCCGAAAGCCGCCCTTGACCGCCGAAATACGGTAATTAATCAAATGGCAAAGAATAATAAGATTACAGAAGGCGAAGCTTCCCGTTTAAAAACTTTACCTATTAAATTAAATTACCAGAAGTTAGATCAGAACACTGGTTATGCTCCATATTTCCGGGAAATATTAAAAGATGAAGTACGAGAAGCTTTAAAAGACCTTACGAATCAGAATGGTGATCCTTATAATATTTATGATGATGGATTAAAGATTTATACTACTATAAATCCACGCATGCAGGAATATGCTGAAGAAGCAGTATCTCAACAAATGCCTTCATTGCAAAAGACATTAGACCGGCAGGCAAACATAAAAAACGGTAAGGTTTGGAAAGGCTTTGAGAATGTTTTAGATGCTGCCATGAAAAACAGTGATCGATGGGCAGCTATGAAAGACGAAGGTTTTTCTGACAAGGAAATCAAATTAAGCTTTCATAAAAAAACACCAATGAAAGTTTTTGCCTGGAATAAGGATCGTGAAAAGGATACGGTAATGACGCCCTACGATTCCATTAAATATCACCGGCAAATGTTGCAATCTTCGTTTATGGCAATGGATCCTGTTACGGGTGAAGTAAAGGCCTGGGTAGGTGGTATTGATTTCAAGACTTATAAATATGACCACGTAAACTTAAAAACCAAAAGGCAGGTGGGCTCAACTATCAAACCATTATTATATGCCCAGGCAATTGAGGAAAGAGGAATGGATCCACAATCAGCAGTAATAGACCAGCAGCAGGATTTTGGGAGCGACCGGTTAGTTCCTGCCACTTCTAAGACATGTACAGGCAGAACAGTCACAATGTCCAATGCACTTGCCTGGAGCCGTAACTGTGCCACTGCTTATATTATGAAACAAGTAGGTCCTGCTCAATTTGCGGCATTTATGGAAAGAATTAATATTCCTACTAAATTAGAAGCTCATCCTGCCAATGCATTGGGAGCCATGGATCTTTCCATGTTTGAAATGATGTGGAGCTATTCAATTTTCCCCGGACGTGGATTCTCCACCCGACCTTATTTTATTTCACGGATTGAAGATCGCAATGGAAATGTAATCCGTCGGTTTGATTACAGTGCTAACCGCAAAGAGGTAATGAGTGAGATAACTGCCTATAAAATGATTAAAATGATGGAAGGTGTAGTTACACAAGGTACTGCTGGAAGTTTGATGTATCGTTTAGGAGCAACAGAAATGGGCGGAAAAACGGGAACCACTAATGATAATGCGGATGCATGGTTTATGGGGTTTGTTCCTCAATTACTGGCAGGTAGCTGGATTGGTGCTGATGATCGATTCATAAGAATTGAAAATAGCCAGGGTTATGGTGGAACAGCAGCACGTCCAATTTGGGAAGCATTTTTCAAAAAAATCTATGCTGATAAATCTCTCGCCATCGATCAGAAAGCAATATTTGTGAAACCTGCGGATCTTGAAAATGAAATCAATAGTGCTGATATCATGAATGATCTTTCAAATATCCCTCCGCCGGGTGCGGAAGGTGACGATGTTGGTGTAGGCGGCGCTTCAGACTTTGAAGTTATGGATGGTTCTGAATATATCGGTCCCGAATCTAAACCGGTAAAGGATGATGAGAAGAATGGCAAAAAGAAAAGTGATACTTCCGATAAAAAAGCGCCAAAGATAGGAACACCGGCAGCGAAAAAAGAGGATGAAAAGAAAAAGGGATTTTTAGAAAAGGTATTTGGGAAAAAGAATAAAGAAAACGACAATTGATTAATATTTTTTAAAATGAAAAGGCGTTGCATCTATGCATGTAACGCCATTTTCAATAATAATTTATAATTATTCAATCTTCCAAAAATAAATCTGTGTATAATTTATTATCAGGATTAACCGCATACTTAGTAAGATCTGTAACACCAGCCATAGCCAACACTTCTTCATCAATAAAAAAGTTTCCGGTACATTCTTCAGCAGGCTGGGAAAAAATATAGTGAGCGGCGTCCGCAATGATCTCCGGTTTACGGCTCATTTGCGCAAGGGCTTCACCTCCTAATAAATTTTTAACGGCGGCAGTGTCAATGGTGGTTTTAGGCCACAATGCGTTTACCGCTATTTTATCTTTTCTTAGTTCTTCCGCCAGGCCCATAACGATCATGCTCATCCCATATTTACTTATGGTATAAGCCAGGTGATTTTTAAACCATTTTGGATGTAAGTTTATAGGAGGTGAAAGGTTTAAAATATGCGGATTACGGCCTTTTTTTAAAAATGGAATGCAGTGACGGCTCACTAATAATGTACCCCTGATATTGATATTGTGCATCAGGTCTAGTCGCTTGGTTTCCGTTTGTTGAGTATTTGTAAGACTGATAGCGGATGCATTATTGACCAGGATATCGATACCGCCAAAATGTTCCGTTGTTTTTTTAACTGCAGCCTCAATTTGGTCTTCAAACCTTATATCGCAGGGAATAGCTATTCCTTTACCGCCAACCTTTTCAATTTCTTCAACCGCTGAATATATGGTACCTCCCAATTTTGGATTTTCAGTTACACTTTTTGAGGCCACCGCAATGTTTGCCCCTTCTTTTGCGAATTTTAAAACTATTGCTTTGCCTATGCCCCTGCTGGCGCCAGTTATAAAAATTGTTGTGTTTTGAAATGACATATATTTTTTTTATTCAAATTAAATAAAATATGCAATTATACTTGTCAGCTTAACCGTAGATCTACGTAACATGCTGTAAATACATCATATTAAAAAAAGAGAAATATTGCTCTTCTTATGAAGTTTTGTGAATACTACTTTTGATCTAGTTGATTGATACGAACCCAATATCCTGAATTTAAAAACCAAACCATCCAGAAATTTTTCCAATCCATGAAAAACAAATTTAAAAATCCAGTATCAATCAACTTTTTTTATATCCTATGAAATACCTACCCGTTCTTGATCCAATCCTGATGAGAAGCAAAACCAAAACCTATTGAAAAACCCCCGTTAAAGGTTCATACCCCAAAACGAACTTACAGCCCCTTACTAACCCGAGGGGCTGTTTGCATTAAATGATAATTATTCTTCCACTTCGATTGTTCCAGAGGGCTGATTAAGGATGATCTGTGAAAAATCCTGGCTTGCTTCTATTCCATGTGCACCATACAAATGCTGGGTCTTTGTGTCAATTCGGGTAGGCTTATCATTATAAAATTTCTGGGTTTGCTGATCCCACCAAAGTTCAGAAGTTCTCAAGGTATCGCCGTTAGTATTGAAAACCATTACACTGTCTCTCAGGTAAACCTTATTAAACGATTCATAATATATTCCATATAGAGCATCTAATTGGCTTTCAACTTTGGTGCTATCATCATAGAAATCTACATGAAGGCTATTTGGAAATTCCGAATACAAAGTATCAGTCTGGTACCTGAGCAGGAGTGGTGCGGTTAGTTTGGCCCTTACCTTGCCTTCCGTACTTAAGTAAGCAAGAATTTGCTTACCCGTTTCTACCATTTCAACTTTTTGGTTCCAATTCTGCACCTGCGTTACATCATTTTCACAAGCCCATAAAAAAAAGCAACTGATCATAAAAAATGATGTTGCTTTTATATTAGACAAATTAAATGGTGAATGCATGATAAACTTTATAAACAATGCAAAACAAGACTTAGTTATACTTCCGTTTCACAAACCAAAGATCACTTAAGGAAAGCCCTACAGATAAACGGAAAAGATTTTCTTTTAGGAGGTTATCGTCATTGCCTCTTTTATTATATTCCATGGCCACGTTAATTACACTAAACTGGCCAGGACTTAATTTATTATAATTAGCCAGGGGCAATCCAAAACCAAGTGTTAATCCCATGGTAGAAAGCGGTTGCTGAACATTAATGTAATCATCCCCAAAATTGAACCCGGCACGGTAAGCCACATTACTCCAATAATTACTGCCAGGCTTTGGTTTTACCTGCGTTCCAATGCGTAGTTCCCAACTATCCTGTACATTATCACTACTTCCAAAAAAACGGAAATCACTCCATTTATTTTGAATATAATCAACACCTATTAACCAACCACCATTTTGAAGTGTTTGGGATTTTTCATACACAAATCCAAGACCCAAACCAGATGGATAAATTACTTCACCCTTAATATCCTTTTGTTCATATACACTATCCAATCGAAAATCACCACTTTCAGAACTGCGAATAAAAGTCTCCCGAATTACATCCTGCGAACCATTCAGGGTATTTTTTAAGTTACCATAAACACCCAGGGTCAAAGAATTTGCATTAGAAACTTTGATCTTATACTGAGCACCCCCACTAAAATAAATATTACCAAAGGAGGATTGGGTACTATGGTTTGAATTATTATAAGCTATCGTATCATTTATAAAAGCACGTTTGGTACTATATTCTTTATTGCCAAAAAGGTAACCGAAAGTACCACCAAAGCTGAAATTTTTAATAGCGAAACCGGTTCCGATAGAAGCCAGGTAAGAACCGCCATTCCCACTAAATTCTGTGAAAGCACTGTCAATAGGCATATTAGTAATCGGATCAAAGATCAATTCGTTCCTGGCAATTTTATAACTAACCCGGCTGATGGGTCTAAGTCCGAAACTCATACCCCAATTATTTTTTATAGGTATTCCGACCTGAACGTATGAGAAAAGGGCATTACTTGCCGTAAATTTTTGGGGCGAATTGCCTTCACGCAAAGTGCGGCTGTCTACATTTATTCCGATATCAAATAATACCCTGCCTGAACTTACCTTTTTAGAATTCTCTTCCAGGTAAGCCTTAAAAGAGGAGTATGATGCAGGGTTATTGAAGTTAATAGAAAGTTGATCAGAATAAGCGGCAGAAATTCCACCCATCCCCCTGTTAATGATATTGGTATTTGGAACAAGATCGCCTATGCCATACCGTGAGTAAGGAGAATTATCCTGGCTAAAGGAAGCAAAGGAGAAAAAACTTATCAAACAAATTGTAAAAAGAGAACGTAAGTCCAAAATTTTATTTTTATTAAACACGAAAATTAAATTAAACGTTATTAACTACACTGATGGCATAAAGGCCTTTAAATATCAAATCGGGGTCTGCAAATATCTCATTTTTAATATGCGAACCCAAAAAGCGAATATCCCCCCCGGTTAAAAGCACGTTAAAGTTCTCAAACCTTTGCTGGTACTCATTTATAAATCCATCTATTTCAAGTGCCATTCCAAGGATAACACCGGCCGTAAGGTTAGTTTGAGTATCATAACCAATTACTGGAACATTCCAGTCGGCGATTGCCAGTGGCAGTTTTGCAGTAAAATGATGCATTGCCTTAAATCTCATTTCCATACCGGGAGAAATGGCACCACCTATAAATTCATTTTTATTATTGATGAAATTATAGGTTACGCAAGTTCCTAAACCTATTACCAGGTTATTTTTATTAGGGTGAAGATGAATTGCCGCAGCTGCCAATGCCAGCCTGTCGGCTCCAATGGATGCCGGCTTATTAACTGGTGTTGTAAAAGGCAATAGGGTTTGATGACTTAATAAATGAAATTGAGTCTTTGCTGCCAGCAATGCTTCTATCTCTTCAGTGTGATTTACAACCGTGGAAAGAATACTTTTGTCAGGTTTAAATTCCTGTAAAAGAGATTGGATACCTGCCAGGTCATTCTCCAGGCTTATATGCTTAATGATGTTTCCATCCTGGAAAACCGCAGCTTTCCGACGGGTATTACCAAAATCAAGACAAAGAGTAAAGCTCATTAAATGAAGGTCATTTTTTAATGGGCGGCTAAAGTAAACAAAAAATCGGAGCTACACATTGAGATCGAAGCCTTCCAGGTTTTTAAAATGTCCGTTTAATTTTACTTTTTCTTTTAAATGCTCCATTTCCGCAACCATCGGAATCACTTTTGCCAGATGTCTTTTCAGGAATTCCTGCCTTTGTTTTTCATTCATCAATCCCAGCAACTCATATTCTTCTTCCAGGGTTAAACCTATATGATGCGCTACATCATATGCTTTCAATTCATTATCCGGTTTTGGAAAGGGTTTAACTACATTCAGCATGCGGTGCAATTCGCGTATACTTTCTACAATCTTCAGCATTAATTTTGGAATACCGCTTTTATAATTGTGCGGATAATTTACAATGGCTCCGCTATAAAGTTTTTCAGGAACTTCTTTGACCACTTCCAGAATCATGAATACATCTTTACCCCTGGTACAAATATCCATTTCACCATTGTCCTCTATGCGTTCAATGGATTTAATTTCAGTTAAAGTGCCATAATCTTTCATTTTTTTGTCTATTACGGCAGGAATACCAAAGTGTTTCTTTTTTGCGATGCAATCCTGGATCAGTTGTTTATAGCGAGGTTCAAAAATATGGAGGTTCAGCTCTTCCCCGGGATATAAAACAATTCCTAATGGAAATATTGGGATGAAATTTGTCATGGCAAAAATTTAAAACAAAAATTTTTCCGCAATTACTGTTCCGTTCCTTGTGATTCCTGGTGCAATTCTTTTAATCGGATATATTTAATAAAAGTATAGTAAGCCGTCATCCGAGCACATATTAAACCGTTTATTCCATCTAAAAATCCCAGGAAAAAAAAATAATATTTTATAAACGCAAATACAGGAGCTAGATAAATTTTTATAACGGATGATCGCTTTCCTGTAAGATGATATTTTTCCGCATTCAATAAGCCATACCGAATAGTTTTTGCAGCGTAATCCGCAACATTTTTAACAGTATAATGTAATACAAACCCTGGTAATGTTTCAATACTGATCTGTGGCGATAATAAAAGACTTTCATGAACAGAAGCATCGTTCCAATTTACCTGTGTACGATTAAATATCCGGACATGCTTATCATTTCCCCATTCTCCAAACCGGAGATGTTGATTCCCTAAAAAATTTTTAAATCGAATGCGGTAAACTATTTTCGGGTCATTGAATGAAATTTGTTGAAGGTTTTGCTTTAGTTTGGCATCAGGTATTTCATCAGCATCCAAATTCAATATCCAATCATAGCGAGCCATTTCTGTGGCTTTTTTTTTGGTCAATCCAAATCCGAGCCACTCACCTTCAATTAACCTTGCTCCCGAATCGGTAACAAGTTGCTGGGTTCCATCCGTACTGCCGCTATCATAAACAACAATATCATCTGTAAATGTTATTACAGATTGGATACATTTATAGATCTGCCCAACTTCATTTTTACAAATGATGACAACAGAAACAGGAATCTTATTTACCGTTTTATCTGGTTGCGTCATACTTTTTATGGAGGTGAATGCCTTTATAAAACCATAATATAAAGAACGAATATAAAAAAACTCCGTACTGCACCTCCAGGCCAATATCAAATAATAATGATAAAGCAGCTGACAAATTCAACATTACCCATATCCACGAATGATTGAATGGATTAATGAAAAATGGAAGCGCCATTACAAAAAGAAAAATAAACATGCCAACCCATCCCGTGCCGGCACCATACATCATCCATTCGCTGCTGGGATAAATTTTATCTTCGTTTATCATTTCGGGATAATGCTGATCGTACCATTCAACCGTTTCGGTACGTATATCTCCAAATCCAACCCCCATGATAGGTGCACTATTCATTACTTGCCAGCCGGCTTTGATAGAAATTAATCGCATCCCATCGTTTGAGCCAGGCATATAAACCTGTTTGTTATAAACAGAAAGATCATACAAATTATACTGAACTCTTTTTTGAAAAGTCGGGAAAACCTGGTAAGCAATAACAGGTATGGTTAACAGGATACATACTGCGGCTAAGCTTCGTTTAATGTTTCGCGTTTTAAAAATGAAATATATGATACCCATAAAACACATGGAATAAAAACAAAGTAAACCCGTTCGGGCCGCCAGGAGATGCAGGTAAACGATTAACCAAATGATCAGTATAATCCAGGCTGCTTTTATGTGGAGTGGAAGTTCTTTTTTTTGCCAAAGTAAATAGGTGGCCAAAAGGATACAGGTGCTCACCATCCAACTAAAACGAACATGATCGTTTTGTAAAGGAGTTATCATTGTTTTAGCCTGCAGATAGCCACTATGCACCGCATCCATATCAACCAGGTAATGCCACATGCTCCACCAGGTAGCGCAGCCCGTTAATAAAATAAGGATAACGGAAAGGGATACCCAATTTTTTTGATGGGTGAAATGATTTGATGCAAATGCAAAAGGCAAAAGCAGTAATGGCAGCTTGATGCGGATTACTGATGACCAGGTATCCATATCCTGGCTCCATAATCCCGAAATAAAAGGCAATAAAAAAAGGAGGCTGATGCCCACCAGGACAGGCTGTTTAAAAAATGATTTTACCTGGTTAATCGGTTTATTAAATTGAAAAGAGGAAAGTATAAAAAGAAACATGGATGCGGACAAAAGAAATCTTGAGAAAAATAAACCGGCCAACATGAGTCCTATGGTTACAGGCAATATCCAGTTACGATGATTCATAAATTTTGACTGACCATTTTTTGCTTTGTATCTTCAAACCTGTTTTAGCAGGAAAAAGTGAGCCTATAATTTAGTAAACCTACAACATCATTTTTGAACACATGTGGAAGGAATTTCTTCAAAAAATACAAGCGGGAGATGCAAAGGCATTGGCCAGGTCTATTTCATTAATTGAAAATGAATATACCGGGTATCAACAATTATTAACATTGCTTCCCGGGTCTAAAAAAATCAATATCATCGGCATCACCGGTCCGCCGGGTTCTGGAAAAAGTACGCTGACCGATGCATTAATAGAATGTATTACAAAAAGAAATGAAAAGGTGGGTGTTTTATGCGTTGACCCATCTTCACCATTTAACCTGGGGTCTGTGTTAGGTGACAGGATTAGAATGAGTGCCTGGTATAATCACCCGTCCGTATTTATTCGTTCATTGGCAACACGTGGTTCTATGGGAGGATTGCACCCAAAGATCATCGAGATCGCAGACCTGATGAAAGCTTTTCCCTTTGATCATATCATTATTGAAACAGTTGGCGTTGGTCAAAGTGAAATTGAAATTGCAGGACTGGCAGATACAACGGTTGTTGTCCTGGTTCCGGAAGCTGGTGATGATATACAAACAATGAAAGCGGGGTTAATGGAGATTGCGGATATTTTTGTAGTTAATAAGGCAGACAGACCGGGGGCCGACGAATTTGTAAAAAATCTTCGCATGATGATGGCTCCGGAGTTTCATCACCAACAAAATACAATACCGGTGTTAAAAACGGTGGCTTCTCAAAAAACAGGAGTTGAAGATTTGTATACAGCCATCGTTCAACATGCCTCAACAACGGTGATAAATAATCGAAAATACTGGTTGCTGGCGGAAAAAGCCTGGCACCTGATTCAACATAAAAGAATGATGGATATTTCAAAAACCGAAATAAAACTTGAACTGGAAAAAGCTTCAATAGAACCAGGTTTTAATTTCTATCGATTTATAGATCGCTACTGACCTACATGTCCTGGTTTACAAAAATATGGTTTTCACCTTGTAGATAAAACGTAAAATTATACTTGCCGGTTGCTGCAAAAACAGCATCTGCACAACCCGGTTTAAAACGATCGTGCAATTCTAATGCTATCATTTTTACCTTAGGCAACCAATCCGTATTTTTTTCAAAAATTTCTTTTTCCGCGCCTTCCACATCAATTTTCAACAGGTCAACGGTTTTCCAATTTTGTAAACGCATTATTTCAGAAACGGTAAGTGCGGCAATAGATCCTTCCTGGTATCCAGGCAGCACTTCGACCCTAAAAGCATTATTACCTTCATTAGTATGTGTAATCACCAAATGCCCGGATTGATTCCATAGACCGGCCAGCATTGGATGTACATTCCCGTACAATTTTACATTGTTCTTTAACCAATTAAAATTTTCCAGATCCGGTTCAAGGGAAACAATGGATGCGGCAGGATACTTTGATGCAAAATAAGCCGATGTAAGACCGATGTTTGCGCCAGCATCAATAATGGTTAATGGCTTAAAATCTCCGGGAAGCTTATATTCCTCCTTAAGTATCACCTCTTCAAATGTGGCGTAATCATAAGGGTTGTTTCGAAGACAAACCGGGTGAGTTAATTTTTTAAGTTTCCAGCCCTTGTATTGGCCTGACTTCATTTTAAAATAAATGGAGATGGTTTCGTTCAATGATAAATATTTCCTAAGCAATGAAAACCTCGACATAATTTTCATATTTTGATAACCCGATAAAATCAAAAGTAATAAATGAACCCTTAATTAAACCTTGTAAAGCGATTAGGTTATTTTCACATTCTTAAATAAAAGTAAAATGCGTTCATGCGATCAATCATCTTTTTATCAGTGATGAATGGTGCCGGCTGGGGTGGCAGCGAAGAACAATGGTATCAACTGGCATTATATTATGCAAAAAAGAAAATTAATACAACTGCGGTTTTTTTTGATTGGCCTGAAAAAGCAGCTAAAATAAAAGCATTGCAAGATGCTGGTTGCCATGTTTACCTTTTACCACAAAAAAATAAGTCGTTACTCTATAAATGGAAACTTCGCCGCCAATTAAATAAAATTTCTTTCCAGGAATTTGATCATGCATTTATCAACCAGGGCGGTTGGGAGGATTTATTACATGCACCTTTTAAAAAACTGTATCAAAAGCTTCCTCCTTACATATTATGTTTTCACAATTATCAAACAGGCAGCAGGTTATCTGCAAAAAAATTAATCTTGATTAAATCGTGGGTGAAAAATGCCATGTTGAATATTTCGGATGCACAGAAAACTTTTAATGTTCTGGAAAGCAATTTCAATCTTAATATCCTTCGTAAAAAAGTGATGTACAACCCGATTATTTTCCCTGTTCCATCATCTGCAAGTCCATATCCCAAAAATGAAATCATGCAATTCGTCATGCTGGCTGCACTCGATACAGAAAGAAAAGCACAGGATATTTTAATAAAAACGCTTTCATCACAAAAATGGATTGAGCGTAATTGGGTTTTACACTTATATGGTGATGGCCCGGACCGCCATGCACTTGAACAATTAATTCATTTAAAAAAACTTCAAGAAAAAATTTTTTTAAAGGGTCACACGAACAAGGTGCAGGAGGTTTTATTGCAGACTAATTTGGTATTACAATGCACTCATATTGATGCGATGCCTATTAGTGTAACAGAAGCCATGGCTATGGCCAGACCTTGCATGGTAAGTTATATTGGTGATATGCCATTATGGGTTAATGATCAAAATGGTTTTATTTGCCATGATGTTTCTACCTTTTCTTTAGATGAGACATTGGATAAAGCATGGGAATCAAAACATCATTGGGAAGGCCTTGGTAAGGAAGCATTCCTGACTTTTAAAAAAATGTATCCTGAACCTTACATTGAAAAACTTGCATCTGTAGTTGAAGAAGCGATCCCTAATTCCAATAATTCCGAAACAGCTTAATAGGATTTGAAGATAAAAAAATGGAACCAATAAAAAGTGAAAACAAAATTTACTTTTCACTACGGAACCATCGATAGCCTATATATCCCATAATAACCAATGGCGCAAAAGCCAGGTACATAATGCCAGCATTCAGATCCTGGGCCGGACCTTCACCAAGCTGTTGGGCAGTTCTGGTACAAATGGAACACTGAGCAAAGCTGGCGATGTTTATAAATAAAAACAATATTACAAGCCTGGTTTTTTTACTATTTCTATATATAAATTGCCTGAACATTTGACGCAAAATTAAGCATGAATAAGGGATTAAAAAAGTGAGGATTATAAAGTATTCCAGCCAGGTTCCTATATATAACTAAAAGGCCCGCCAGACTTGCATATATTCATTAAAATTATTACATTAACATTCGTATTGATCCAATTTCCTGTGTTGAAAAGACCCATACTAATTATATTGATCTTTCTTACGGTTTGTTATACCGCTCCTGCACAACCCACAGAAATAAGTGGTGTGGTCAATTCCTATCATAAAGTTGTGGATGTTATTACTGCAAAATCATGTGTACGGTTAAATAATACTACAGGCCTCTCAAATAACGATAAAGTGATGTTGATTCAAATGAAAGGCGCTGATATCAGTTTAACTAATAACAGTGCTTTTGGAAACATCACATCCTTAAATAATGCAGGTAATTACGAGATTAACCAGATCTGTAATGTTATAGGTGATTCTGTTTTTTTAAGTTATACAATTTTGAATAATTATACACCTGATGGCAAAGTTCAATTGGTAAGAATTCCTGTTTATACAGATGTCCTTGTAACTGATTCCCTGAAGGCGGCTCCATGGGATAATGCGACAGGTTTAGGAGGTGTACTTTCCATACAGGTTGATGGTACACTTACTTTGGATGCCCCGGTATCCGCATCAGGAGCAGGATTTAAGGGAGGAAGTTTTGTGACTAGTTCTGGTTCTTGTTTTAGTAACACATTTACCAGCTATTATTATAATGGAAATAATACCAGCCCTCAAAACGGGGCTTTTAAGGGAGAAGGAATTGTTGATTTGATGGCATCGCAAAGTGGGGGAAGAGGTCCGGCGGCAAATGGAGGCGGAGGCGGTAATAATCACAATAACAGTGGGGCTGGTGGCAGCAACCTGACAAATGGTGGGGATGGTGGCGGAAATTCAAGTACCACCGGATGCACTGGAGATATACACGGTTTAGGAGGAAATTTGTTAAGCTCTAATAGTGGACAAAAAATATATTTAGGCGGAGGCGGTGGGGCAGGACATGCAAATAACACTACGGTTTCTTCAGGTGGCGGAAACGGAGGCGGGATCATTTTTTTACAAGCAGGCACCATTGAATCTAATGATCAAACAATTTTATCTAATGGAAAAACTGGAGGAAATACCACAGGTGATGGAGCATCAGGTGGTGGTGCCGGCGGTACGATAATCATGAATGTAGGAAATTATTCAGGAAATCTTTCAATTGAAGCAATTGGTGGAAGGGGAGGCAATGAAAACAATGAATTGATATTAAATCGTTGTTATGCAGATGGAGGCGGGGGTAGCGGAGGAGCCATTTATTTTAATGATGTACCAACCATTAGTTATTTAGTTTCAGGTGGAAGCAATGGAATTATAACAAATAGTAACAATTGTGCTTCATTAATAAATGGATTGCCTGGTGATGATGGTCAAACATTTTTAAATTATACTTACACTGCATCCACAACTCTTGCAAATGCTTGCAGCCTGATTTTACCGGTTACATTAATCTCCTTTTCTGCAAAAAAAAATCAAAACAATACCCACTTAATTTGGGAAGCAGGCAACATTGATGAATTGGAAAAATTTGAAATTGAACATAGCATGAATAGCCGGGACTGGATTGCAATTAAAACAGTTGAAGCAACTGAATCACCATATTATCAATGGAATCATGCAAACAAATTGATTGGCCATCAATTTTATCGTTTAAAAATACATGATACACATGGTAGCTGGAAATACTCTCATGTAGAAAAGATTTATAGGAATAATCAACCTGATTTTTCTGTATTTCCAAACCCCGCCAAAGACAATTTATATATATCAGGAGACCTCACCCAATTTTCTATAATCCGTTTAACGGATATTTCAGGGAGAATAATACTTACTAAAAAAATTACGGAAAATAAGCTTACCCACCAATTATCATTACCTGCATTAGTACCTGGCATCTATATGATGCACGCAAATGGCCAGGTCCAAAAAATAATAATCCATTAATGATCAAATAAAAGCCACCGGAAATCCGGTGGCTAGAACAAATTGATAATCCCAATTATGAGAATTACTTATTATCCAATGCTGTATTTATAAGAAAGGCAAGATTACCACGATGAGCTTTTGTTTCTTCATTTGTGGAAACCGCTTTCGTTATTTGAGCTTTGACCTTTCTCAAAGTATTCAGGGCCGCTGCATGAGAAACATCATCATAGGTTGTATTTTTCGGATCAGCCATCGTTATAAGTTGTTTAACAAATGCTGTTTGAAGATACTGACGATACACGTTCACATTTTTGGCAATATCTACACTAAAAATATTTTTTTGTAAGTCATTCATCATATCCGCAACACTGTATTGATTACCATATAAACGGCTATTTGTCATACGTTGTAAAGTAGCCGGGTGTAACAGATGTAATAATGCTCCCTGGACCTGGAGGCTCATGATATTTCCTGTTACTCTAAAGTCATCACCGTTCCCTGTCTGGTTAAAACCACGGCGCTGCGGCTGCAGGTAAGCAAAAACATCTGCATCAACATCAAAAGCATTGGGTGAAAAAACATTTTTATTCAATACATCCATAGCTCTTTTTTGCATTTCCAAACTCACAGGTGTATAAGGTTTATTTCCTGATTTTTGTCCTGGAAAACTTCTATCTACATATATTCCACCTACATATCGGCTCACTGTAGAAATCATTTGCATACGCTGACCATTTAATATATTGTACCTGGACCTTAATTCTGCATAAGATTGATCAGGTTTGCTATATTTCTGAACCAGCTTTTCCATTGTCTGGTTAAGCAGTTTAAAGCGATCTTCTGCATACCCAATGGCATCATTACTCATATCACTTACATTCACCCGTGGATCCATTGCTTTACCTGGCGCTCTCATATCATCACCGTCATTTCCAAATGCCAGTTTTGGATCGGTACTGCGGGAAAGAATTTTATTCAATCCTGCTTTCTCTTCATTCTCACTAAAAGGAGTATAACCAAATTCAATAGCCCATAAATCATAAGGACCTGCTTTGGTAGTATAATAATCTCCTTGTTTAGTGCGATCTAATGCAACATTAACAGCTGGATAATCCATTACCGAACCAGTTAATCCTAATTTTTGCGTAATCTCTTTATTATTTACCTCAGTTCGTGTTAGCATTTGGCTCGCCATCATATTATGGTTTAAACCCAGTGTATGACCCATTTCATGCATAATAAGGAAATAGAGAAATTGTTTATGCATTTCCTTTAATTCAGCTGGAGGAGCATCGGCTGCATCCAAAATCGTCATTCCTGTGGTGAGCTGTGCTTTTAGTTCACCTGCCAAGGTGCACATTGCCAGGTGAGGTTTATCCATTCCGGGAAAGTTCATGTCTGACGGGGAAGAGGGACCACTAAATAATTCATCAATAAAAGGAACTGCACTTCCGGAGAACCATTCCACCGTAATATCAGATCCCAGAATCTGGCCTGTGCGTGGATTTACAAAACTTGGCCCGATAGCCCCATAAGAAGGCTGAGCCGATGATACCCAGCGAATCACATTGTACCGGATATCGGCTGGATCCCAATCTGCATCATCAGGCATAATTTTCATCACAACAGCATTCTTAAAACCTGCCTTTTCAAAGGCTTCGTTCCAACGCAATCCTGCATCCACAATTACATCCCGGTATTCCAAAGGTGTTGTGTTCTCAACCCAAAAAACAATTGGTTCAACCGGTTCACTGATTGTGGCACTGGGATCCTTTTTTTTCAGGTTCCAACGATGGATTTTATCCTTATATGGAACAGGACTTATACTGGTCTGGTTAGTTACCTGTTGGGTAAAATATCCAACCCGTGGATCATCCATGCGGGGTCGAAAATCATTTTCAGGCATTTCGATAAGGCTATGTTGCATGCGTACCCGGATATAACGGGCATCTGTAATCGCAGGTCCCCCGCTAACTAAAGGAGCGGGATTGTCATAAGCCATATCTACAATAATATCCGTGTTATCAGGAAATGATCTAACGTCGTGATAGCGTGATTTTCCTGCATTATAATTGCCCAAATTAAATGCGAACTGGGAGTTGGGACCCGGGGGGAAAACAGGCTTTATAGGATCCAGTTTATCACTGATAAATAAACCATCAGCACTAACCAAATATCCGCCAGCATCCTCTGCCATCACTTTTTCAGAAATGAATACTGCATCAGGCTTGTCTACCATGGCGGTTTTACTTACGGGATTATTTTTATCGTACCAAAAACTGGTATTAACCCGTGCAAATTCCATCTTATCAAAAACTTTTTGCAGCTTGAATACAAAAGTGGCGCGGTGCATACTCTGATTCAGGTATAACTGAGTGGGACCATTAATGGAAAAACTCTGGTAAATATATTCCTTACCTAATTGATCTTTTTTTACATATAACTGTATGCTGCCGGTTGCTGTATCCTGATAAAGCGTAAACATGCCATCAATTTTCCGGCTGCTTTTAACCTTGTCGGTAATGCTTGCAGGTGGTTTTTCCTTTTTTACGGTATCAACTTTTGGAGGTTCCGGAGTTTGGTTTTTTTTATTTTTCTTCTGGGCTGATATATCGGTAAGCATACCGAATAATGGAATCAGCAAAAGCAACAAGTTTCTTTTCATAAAATGCATTTTTAGGTAGTGTGTAATTTAAGGTTATAAGTGGTTTTAAGGCAAAGATTGGGATAAGTGTAGAATTTTAAGGATGGATTGGCTTTATGGATTACCAGCGAATAATAGATTCAGAAAATCAAATGTAAATTTCAGCTTTACAATATAGGGCATTCCTGAATATAAATAAACCACCGGGGATTCCGATGGTTTGAATCATTTAGTTTACAAAAGTTTTACAACCTAAATCTATTTCCAGATTGTTAAGCGGACTCCGCACTCATTCTCTTTTGTACTTTTTTACGGTCATCTTCATTCAGAATAACTTTACGCATCCTGATATTTTTGGGCGTCACTTCTATACATTCATCCTGTTGTATATATTCCATACATTCTTCCAGGTTCATTAATGTTCTTGGTGCAATGCGGCTGGCATCATCACTACCACTGGCGCGATGGTTGGTTAATTTTTTTGCTTCAGTAGCATTCACAACCAGATCTCCTGGTTTAATATGTTCTGCAATGATCTGGCCTGCATAAACTTCTTCATTTGGTTCAATGAAGAATGTTCCCCTATCCTGTAATTTATCAATGGAATAACCGGTGGTTTTTTCAGTCGTTTTAGAAAGCAATACCCCATTATTCCTTCCGGGAATATGTCCTTTCCAGGGTTTATATTCAACAAAACGATGAGCCATAACCGCCTCACCGGCAGTATTGGTTAGCATTTGTGAACGCAGCCCGATCAATCCTCTTGAAGGGATTTCAAATTCAAGATGCTGCATAGTTCCTTTAGTTTCCATGACCTGCATTTCACCTTTCCGTTGTGTAACCAGGTCAATTACTTTCCCGCTGAATTCCTGTGGTACATCCACAACCAGGTTTTCAAAAGGTTCGCATTTCTTGCCATCAATTTCTTTTACCAAAACCTGTGGTTGTCCTACAGTTAATTCATACCCTTCCCTGCGCATAGTTTCAACCAAAATTCCTAAATGAAGAATTCCACGTCCAAAAACTAAAAAGCTGTCTGCACCATCAGTATCTTCTACTTTTAAGGCAAGATTTTTTTCAGTTTCTTTCATCAGGCGATCACGCAGGTGACGAGAGGTAACATATTTCCCATCCTTTCCAAAAAAAGGTGAATTGTTAATACTGAAAAGCATGCTCATGGTTGGTTCATCTACACTGATTACAGGTAATGCTTCAGGATTTTCTATATCGGCAATCGTATCACCAATATTAAAATCTTCGAGACCTACCACAGCACAAATATCTCCGGCGATAACTTCGGTAACTTTCTTTTTACCCAGTGATTCAAAAATATATAATTCTTTAACTCTTGATTTTTTAATAGAGCCATCTGCCTGCATTAAAGCAATTGGCTGGCCTTCTTTGATGACTCCCCTGGCTACTTTACCAATGGCAATTCTTCCTAAAAAGGATGAATAATCAAGAGAAGTAATTTGCATTTGCAAATGCCCCGTACTGATCTTAGGTTCCGGAACATATTTTATAATGCCATCCAGTAATGGGGTGATATCATCGGTTTGTGTTAATGAATCATTGAACCAGCCATTTTTTCCCGATCCATAAAAAGTAGGAAAATCAAGTTGCTCTTCTGTAGCATCGAGGTTGAAAAATAATTCAAAGACTGCATCATGAACTTCATCCGGACGGCAATTAGGTTTATCCACTTTATTGATTACCACGATTGGTCTCAGGTTTAAATGCAAAGCTTTCTGCAATACAAAACGCGTTTGGGGCATAGGCCCTTCAAAGGCATCAACCAATAAAATAACACCATCTGCCATTTTTAATACTCTCTCTACTTCTCCCCCAAAATCAGAGTGACCTGGAGTATCGATCACATTAATTTTTACATCTTTATACACCACCGCCGCGTTCTTACTGAAAATAGTTATTCCTCTTTCTTTTTCCAGGTCATTACTATCCATAATCAAATCACCAGTTTCCTGGTTGCTTCTGAATACATTTGTTTGATGTAGTATTTTATCTACCAAAGTCGTCTTCCCGTGGTCAACGTGGGCAATTATAGCTATGTTTCTAATATTCATTCAACGCATTTTTTTGGAGGCGCAAAGGTAAGCTAAAACAACGGGGCTACAAGAAAAAGGCCAAACATTAATAACACGATAACGTTCAAAGAAACGTTTAAACCTATTAAATCTTTTACATTAGCTTTAAATATCATTACTCTTGTATATGAAATTTCTTAAAATTGCCGGTTTTTTACTCCTGATTCTCATTTTGATTTATTTTTTAGGACCAACACCCAGTGTACCGGTATATGCAAAAAATCTCCCGGAAATTCCTGCATCACCTGATGATCTGGAATATTATATTTTGGAAAAAGAAAGCAGTTTAACCTTAAAACCAGATAATCAGGCAAGGATTATATGGAACGATTCAATTATAAAAAATAAGACCGAATATTCAGTTGTATACCTGCATGGGTTCAGTGCCAGCCAGGAAGAAGGTGATCCTGTACATATAAATTTTTCCAGACGGTATGGCTTTAATCTTTATTTATCAAGATTAGCAGATCATGGTGTTCAAAGTGATGAACCTATGTTAGAACTTACAGCGGAAAAACTCTGGCAATCAGCACGGGAAGCTTTTGCCATTGGAAAACAACTGGGAAATAATGTGATCCTGATGGCAACATCAACCGGTGGAACCCTGGCTTTAAAATTAGCTGCTGAATATGATGATATCGCTGCACTCATTTTATTATCCCCCAATATTGCCATTCATGATGATGCTGCAAAAATGCTGAACAACCCCTGGGGTTTACAAATTGCAAGGATGATGAAGGGTAAGTATATGGTTTCAAAAGATACAACGGAGATCTATAAACGTTATTGGCACCACCGGTACCGGATGGAATCCACTGTTCAATTACAGGAGTTACTGGAAACTACCATGAAAGGTTCTGTATTTGAAAAAGTAAAAGAACCTGTTTTGCTGATGTATTATTTCAAGGATGAAGAGAACCAGGATCATGTGGTAAAAGTTTCTGCTATGCAACGGATGTTCAGGCAACTTGGCACTGATTCGACTTTGAAAAAGGAAATAGCTGTGCCCGGGGCGGGAGATCATGTAATAGGTTCATACATCAAATCGAAAGATATAGAATCCGTTCAACAGCAATCTTACCTGTTTGCAGAAAAAGTATTGGGATTGAAACCTTTGAAAACAGGTGAACCCATGACTACAGGGACTGAATGATCAAAAATACAAACCAGTTTATTTAATACTTCCTGGTCATAATGAATATTCTGCCTATTTCAGGTACTTATCAAACCAATCGATAAATAATTTTTCATCGGTTTCTGAATTTTCCCATCCATGACCTGCATCTTTGATTATTACCAATTGGTTTACGATACTAACATCATTCAACTTCCTGACCAGGATCTCTGATTGTTGCAATGGAACCGTTTTGTCAGCATCACCATGAATAATTACAACCGGAGGATCATCAGTTGTAACTGAATACACAGGAGAGTATTGTTTGGAAATTTCTAATTTTTTTTGTGCGTCCGTAACAGCTGTATAGGTATTGCTGCTATCACTCCATACTTTAAAGTCAAAAGCAGAAGCAACGCCGGCCCTGACCAACAGCTGTTGAAGAACCGACAGATCAATGCCTGATTGACCCCAGTTTAAGAAATCGGTTGGAGGATAAAATACAGCAATAGCCTGAACTCTGTCCGATACCCGGTCTACCGGATCTTCAGCATTTTCTTTTTTGGTATCATCAGATAATCCTGCCATCAGCGCTAAATGTCCTCCTGAGGATTGGCCGGTTATGCCAATATGATTTTCATCTACGTTGAACTTTCGGGCATTATACCTGATAAATTGAACAGCCCTTTTTATATCTGCCACCGCATCCGGAATAGTATACCGTGGCTGCGAGCCGTGCATAACTACAAAAACAGTGTATCCTTTATCGGTGTAAATTTTATTCCTTTTCGCAAATCGTTCCGCATTGATAATTCCTGACCGCCAATTGCCACTGGCTATGCTAACGATTGCTTTAGTTTTTTGATTGTTTTTCGGTGTTAACATAAACATCGTTAACGCCATTCCATCCTTTCTGCCATAAATTAATTCAGTTTTTGTAAAATTATCATTGTCATCCGCCTGTTGCATTTGGGCAAAAGCAATGGTTGGAAAAAACAACAACAAATAAATTATTTTTTTAGTAAAGTTCATTTTGAAATTTTTAGAGGTTTTATTTATTTTATTCAAGATGGGTATTTTATTCTATATAATCATGTAAAAAAATGAAATTCGCTATTAAAATATTTTTCTCCAAAGCCATATAAACAGGCTGACAAACACGCTTAATAAAATCATGGTGGCGATGGGAAAATAGAAACGGAAGTTTTCTTTCTCTATCCTGATATCACCGGGCAATCTCCCGATCCAGTGTAATTTGTCATGAAATGAGCCATGATGAAACTATCAACAACCGGGATGTTTATTGGCGAATTACATTTGGCTAATTAAAAATAAAAAAGAAACAAATGAAAAAAATAAATGATCACTCCCAATAAAACGATCACTATTCCTGCAATGATGATGTATTTACCCGTGTCAGATTGCATGTAGCCTAAAATTACCTGTAATTGATTTAACTATCAAAATCGTAATTTGCCCACCACAAAAAATAATTTAATATGCCATCATCCAAAATAGCCGGCATCGGAATGTATGTTCCGGAGAATGTTATTACCAATAATGACCTGAAAAAATACATGGACACCAGCGATGAGTGGATCCAGGAACGAACCGGAATAAAAGAAAGAAGATATGCCCATCGAACAGATGAAACAACCACCACCATGGGCGTGGAAGCAGCTAAAATAGGGATTGAAAGAGCAGGCATTACTCCACAGGATATTGACTTCATTGTATTCGCAACCTTATCTCCCGATTATTATTTTCCCGGTTGCGGAGTGTTGGTGCAAAGGGCATTGAAAATGAAAGAAATCGGCGCATTGGATGTACGAAACCAGTGCAGTGGATTTGTATATGCATTAAGTGTAGCCGACCAGTTTATAAAAAGTGGCATGTACAAAAACATATTGGTGATTGGCAGTGAAAAACATTCATTCGGTTTGGATTTAACTACACGCGGCCGCAATGTTTCGGTAATTTTTGGAGATGGCGCAGGTGCTGTTGTATTGCAGCCCACCAATGAAACTACAACAGCAGGCGGTAAAAGAGGAATACTAAGTACGCACTTGCACAGCGATGGTGAAAGCGCTGAAATACTGGCCATGTATAACCCGGGTACACATGCCAATCATTGGTCAACCGAAAAATTCGCGGATTTTAATGATGCTGAAATGGCAGACATGTTTATGAGCCATGCCATGATTGAGAATGCACAGTTGTTTCCCAACATGGATGGTCCGGCGGTATTTAAAAAAGCCATCGTGAAATTTCCCGAAGTGATTCTGGAATCGTTGCAGGTAAATGGATTAAGTGCTGCAGATTTAAATTTATTAATCCCGCACCAGGCCAATCTTCGCATCGCCCAATTTGTTCAACAAAAATTAGGATTAAAAGATGAACAGGTTTACAATAACATTCAACGCTACGGAAATACAACAGCCGCATCTATTCCCATCGCTTTATGCGAAGCCTGGCAGGAAGGAAAAATTAAAAAAAATGACCTCGTTTGCCTGGCGGCGTTTGGCAGCGGCTTTACCTGGGCAAGTGCATTAATTCGCTGGTAAAATAAATCGGATGCGCAGAAAAGCGATTTTTATTATTAATCCCATTTCAGGTACACAAACCAAATCGGGTATACGATTTCTTGTAGAAAAAAAGCTGGCTGCAGCAAATATATCCTGCGTTGTTTTTCCATCAGTGGCCAGTGGTGATTACTTTTTTTTAAAAGAGATCATTGATGACCAACATATTACCGATGTTTTAATCGCAGGTGGTGATGGTACGGTAAGTCAAGTTATTGGTAGTTTGTTAGATGTTCAGGTTCGTTTCGGCATCATTCCCTGCGGCTCGGGAAATGGACTTGCTTTAGCGGCATATATTCCTGCACAACCTGCTAAAGCCATTGATATTTTTGTTAAAGGAAAATCTGTTCGCACGGATGGTTTTTGGGTAAATGGAAAATTTGCCTGTATGTTATGTGGTTTAGGTTTTGATGCAAAAGTGGCACAGGATTTTGCCAATCAACCTAAACGGGGACTAACCACATATATCAACCAGGTGATTAAAAATTTCTTTTCAGCAGTCACTTATTCTTTTAAATTAAAATTTGGAAACAAATTTATTGAAACGGAAGCTTATTTCATCTGTGTTGCCAACAGTAACCAGTTTGGAAATAATTTCACCATTGCTCCGCAAGCCAATCTTTCAGATGGTTTGCTGGATGTGGTTATTGTTACTAATCAAAATAAAATAAGTGTACTGATACAAACACTCATCCAGGTAACCGGCTGGAACAAATTAGAAGATCAAACTTTTACGGCTGGTAAAAAAGGAGTGATTTATTTTCAAACCGATAAATTAACCATTTACAATAAAAGCGATGCGCCATTACATATTGATGGCGATCCTGCCGAAACTTCAAACAAATTTAAATTTGAGATCATCCCAAAATGCTTTTCACTTATTCAGCCTTAGAAGGAATGGGTGTTACCTGTTGGTTAAAAAGTTGCTGAACTTTTTGAAAATTTTCAATGTTTTTTTTCCATTGCATGCTTAAAAAGATATCACGCTTTTCCCGTTGTGTAAGGTGAAAATTAAGCGGTGCTCTTGTTTCGGCCGTTTCAGACGCATACTGAAAAAATACCCTGGTTAATGGATAATCAATACTGGCCGAGTAATAAGCAAGCATGTCATTTTGAGAAAATTCCATGATGTTTCCCCAGTTATGCTGCAATAGTAAGAATGGTTTAGTTGCCTGCTCTGTAATATTATCAGACAGGTATGGATACTCCCAACCACCGGGTTCCCTGTCTCTCAATTGTACTATCAATACTCCCCGGGTATTATGCTGTATCCAATCTTCAAACATATGTATGAACCGGATGGCAGTTTCCTGCCCGTAATTATCTCTAAGACCACCATCCATAACATCAATTACAGGGTTGGAAGGCAACCATACATTGGGCAGTACAATGGGGAAAGTGGCATTCATGCGCAATGCGGTAAGCATTCGTAAATTGTAAGGATCCTGTGATTTGAAAAATGCAGTAAAATCTATAGCATCAGGCGACAGATCCAGTGTTACAGAAGTATCTACCAAAGGTTTCATCATAAAACGGATCGGCTGCGTGCTGATCAGCATTCTTCTTGCATCCCGTGTAACTACCGAACTAAAAAACATCAGAGGTATGTTAGCATTAAATTCATCATCCTTGTAATCAATTAATCTTTTATCCAATAATTTCCTTGTATTGACATTCAGTTTTTCTTCAAAAGCATATGCCCGGTCTTTAATGTAAGTATATGGACCCACCTGGAATTTTTGGGCCGGAGAAATTAGATCTCTCGCAACAAAAGATGAAAAAACAGGATTCAATAAATCGCCACTGATATCATCAACATATTTATTATCATATAAATTAATCTCAGCATTTTGTTGGCTTTGTAAATACAACTCCCGGAAATAAGAAGCACCAAGCATTCCACCGGAAGCACCTGTAATTAAAAATGTTTTTTTCATAAGGCTGCCATGTGTTACACTATCCAGTTGCTGCAAAATATTCATAGTAAAAGTGGCGCTTCGGCTGCCACCACCACTGGTTGTAATAATGACCAATAAAGGGTTTTCACTGTCTTGCTTTTTCTTCCAATTTTCAAGAACTAATATCATATTGGCACTGTCAGCAGTAATATTTTCGGGCATGCTTAACTGTGAAAGTGTAGCCGGACCGTAAACCGGTCTCTCAGTTTTATTATTATAATTAAGGCCATATGCCTTGTTACGCGGATCTATCCATTCCCATTTATAAAAAAGATTTAAAACAATGATCAGCATGATAAGATATGGAACACTCCAACTTTGCAAAAAATAGGCAAATGCACCGGATACTCCTATTAAAATGGCAAAGAAAATAGTGATGCTGGCGGCAGCAGGTATCTGAAAGAATGTATGTTCCAGAAAAAAACCCACTATAATAAGAATAAGAAATGCAACCAATATGGAGATGACGGATGCAAAATGATGGCGTTTAAAAATAGTATCTAAAAAATTATGACTGTAATGCGAAACATCACGGACACGTTTACGTGTAAAAAAAGAATCCAGGTACCATTCAACCCGCATTATTTGTTGCTGTTGCCAAAATTCAGAATTCGGCTGTAGTTGTAGAACATCAACATGATTTGAAAAACCAGGTTGCATACCCCTGAAAATTGTACGATCAGCACCAAAAAAATATAAAAAACTAATGGTAAGGATAAATACAAGACCCACCAAAAATCCGCCGGCCAGGAACATAAATTCCATATTTCCGATCAACTCTTTGTACCTGTCAAAAATGTAAGCCTGTACTAAATAAAATAACAGGAAAAAAATGGGTATAATACTATTGTTTATGCAATATTTTAAAAATGGATTTGATGAGGTGGCTAGAAATTTAAAATGCTGGCTGAAAAGAATAAAGGTTGTTATGTTCCAACTCATGATGAACATACCGATAGCCATACCCACTAATGCTGTACTAAATGAATTAACCACGCCAAGGTATTCGGGAGCCAGGAATAATGAATCGGCGCCAAAGGTTTTCATCAATTGACCATCAACTACCCCAAATAATACAAACCAGAAAATAAGTAATACCTGGTATTTTCTAAAATGCAGAAACACCAGTTGAATGGGTAATGAATAATAAAATCCGCGCAGGTAGGCTTTCATAAGCAAGGTTTAGAACGGCAGTCATTTGAATTGCATTTAAAAATAACATTTAAATGCTGCGCTTTCAAATACTGCTGTTCAAAAATATATCAATCTTATTTTTTTAACAGGAAGATCATATTTACTAAAGAAAGCAGGAACATCATGGCCGCTAACTGGTGTAATTGCGCCATCCATTCAAATATACCCCAATGATTTGGAATAATTTTCAGGCTGCTAATCACTGCAAGGATTCCCAGTAAAACCTGGATGATCACCCAGATCAAGGGCCACTTCTTCTGGCTGTTATACCATTTTGAGCCGTTAAATTTATAAGCTTTAAAAGTCCATACAATTACCAATAGAAATAAAAGATAAGCCAGGTTGCGGTGAATAAAATGAATGGTGATCTTGTTCTCAATTAAATTCAGCAGTCCATCCGGTGCACCAAACATAAATTCTGGAAAATAACTCCCATTGATATCCGGCCAGGTATAAGCTGCTGTTGCGGCTTTATGACCTGCCATGAGCGCTCCATAAACAAATTGAATGACCAGGAAAGCTATCAGCACCCAGGTAAAATTTTTTAATGCCGGGTAATGGACTTTTTGGTGTGCGGGTACTAACAACTGCAAGGCAAACCAATAAGTATAACAAAGCAGTCCCATGGCAAAAATAAAATGCAAAGCAAGCCTTGTTGGTTTTACATAAACTGCATCACCGGTTAGTCCGCTGGCAACCATGATCCACCCTACAGCACCTTGCAAAGCACCCAGGAGGAAAAGAATGATCAAGGGTTTGACCATTTCCTTTTTAAAATATCCGCGTACTAAAAAATAAATAAATGGTATTAGAAACACTATACCCAGCATTCGGGCCCAAAAACGGTGAAACCATTCCCAGAAAAATATGAATTTAAAATCCCGCAATGTAAAATCCGCATTCAATAATTGAAATTGGGGAGTGCCTTGATATTTCTGAAACGCTGATTCCCATTGTTGTTGATTCAAAGGCGGCAATGTTCCGGTTATAATATTCCATTCGGTAATGGATAGTCCGGATCCTGTTAACCGGGTAATACCCCCTAATAAAATTTGAATGATCACCATTGCTACACCAATCATTAACCAATTGGCAACGGCAGCTTTTGAATTTTTTTGTACCAGCGTCTCAGACATATTGCGTGCAAAGGTAAACAGTCATTGTTTGTTTATAACTTTTCCCCATAGTAAATCAAATGTGACGGCATGTATACTGAATGTGGAAATTTAATAGCCCAAATATTTGATTAGAAAGATTTGCATTGGTTTCTTTACTAAAAAAAGATTGCTGAAAATTTATCACCAGGACGAATTACTTGAAGCCGGCTGCGATGAAGCGGGTCGTGGATGCCTTGCGGGACCAGTATTTGCCGCCGCCGTTATTTTACCAAAAGACTTTTTTCAGATCACCCTAAATGATTCTAAGCTGTTAACGGAAAGGGAACGTAACGAGTTAAGGCCGTATATTGAAAACAAGGCTTTGGCTTTTTCGGTTGCAAGCTTGTGTAATAAAAAAATTGACCAGTTCAACATTTTGAATGCATCTATAAAAAGTATGCATATTGCCGTAAAGAAATTAAGTGTTCAACCAGGAATGTTATTGATTGATGGCAATCGATTCAAGAAATATAAAAAAATTCCTCATTGCTGTATTATCCAGGGAGATGGAATATATTCTTCTATTGCGGCTGCCAGCATCCTGGCAAAAACCTATCGAGATGATTACATGAAGAATTTACATCACAAATATCCCAAATATAACTGGCAGCAAAATAAAGGATATGCAACGCTTGAACACCGGGATGCGCTCAATAAATATGGTCCTACCATGTACCATAGAAAAAGTTTCCGGTTAATATATAATGATGAGACTAATATGCAGACGATCGAACAAAATTTTGATGGTGAACTGATCATTTAAACAATCTCTTCAGTCCATTCACCTAAACCCTTTCGCACAAGAACCGGTTCATCACCAGTACAATCAATAACTGTTGAAGGTTGATAGCCTCCTATTCCACCATCCACAATAATATCCACCGGGTGCTGAAAGCTTTCAAACATTATTTCCGGATCGGTATATTCTTCCAACATTTCTCCGGGAAGTGATGCACTCAATATGGGTCTGCCTAATTCTTTTACGATAGCGCAGGCGATCTTATTTTCCGGAATCCGGAGCCCTACAGTATTTTTTTTACTCTGTAATAATTTAGGTACCTGTTTGCTGGCTGGTAAAATAAATGTATATGGTCCAGGAAGATATTCTTTCAGCATCCGGTAAACAGGAGTTGATAATTGCCGGGTATATTCGCTGAGGCTGCTAAGGTCATTGCAAATAAATGACAGTTGCGCTTTACGGGGATCTACTCCTTTAATACGACAGATTCTTTCTATGGCTTTGGGTTGAAATATATCACAACCTAAACCGTAAATTGTATCTGTTGGATAAATAATTACCCCGCCAGCTTTAAGGGTATCTACAATAGATTTGATATGGCGTAACTGAGGATTCTCCGGGTGAACTTTCAATAGCATAACTTTCACATTAAATTATAAAGAATAAAAAATTTGAGTGTTCCGGATACAGATTAAATTAGGTTCTCCTTTACTTATTAACTATGCCAAAATTAAGCAGACTATGCAATTAAATCCAGTTGTTACAGTAAATTCAATAGACCCTGATGAATTTAAAACCCGGTTTTATCTACCACAGTTGCCGGTTATAATAAAAGATTTAGCTAAACAATGGCCGGCTTATCAAAAATGGGATTGGGCATATTTTAAACAATTGGTTGGTGATAAAAAAGTAGGATTATATAATAATATCAAAAGTGATGCTTATACTACTATTAATACTGCGGATGACTATAAATCTTTTGGCGAGTATATTGATATGATCAGCAGCGGCCCAGCGGGATGGAGAATTTTTTTATTTAATATTTTTGAACATGCACCACAGCTGACAAAAGATTTCGACTGGCCCGAACATTTGATGAAGGGATTTGTGAAAAATTATCCGATGTTATTTGTGGGTGGGGCCTCTTCAATCACGCATATGCACTTTGATATTGATCTGTCTAATATCCTACATACCCAATTTATGGGCAGGAAAAGAGTGTTATTGTTTCCTTATAGGGAACAACATAAATTATATCGTAAACCATTTGAAGTTTTGAGCCTGGCGGATTTCAGTCATTACCACGAAGCCGGCAAACTGGACTTTGAAAAATTTCCTGCATTAAAGTTTGCAGAGGGTTATGAAGTAATACTGGAACATGGCGATACTTTGTTTATGCCTGCCGGGTACTGGCATCATATGGAATATTTGGACAGCGGTTTTGCAATGAGTTTAAGAGCCATGCAACCCACAATTTCAGGAAAATTAAAAGGCGCCTGGAACCTTTTTGGTATGCGCAGTATTGATACCGTTATGAAAAAAACTGCACCTGTATGGTGGTATGAAAATAAAAAGAAAACCATACAGGAGAATGCGGACAGGGTTATAAAAGATTCCTCTCCGTGCCATTCATAAGAGCTATGCAGAAATTTTCTATTTCCTAAATTGATTACAAATCATCAGGAGGACAATTGCTTCCTTCCCTTTCCCATCTTTTCTTGGCAGACCATAATTCCTTTTCTGCATTATAAGATGCTCTGAAAAAACTTAAAGACAAACCTGCCACTAATTTTCCTTTCATATTCCCCATCTGGCAAGGGCGGTAAGTATCCAGTTGTGTATTGATGACAAAATAAGGAACGATAATCTCACCTAATAATGCAATTTCAAAACGTGGAAACTCAAGGCCCATGCCTATTCCTGCGCCCATCGCACCTGCTGATAAAGTTTCACCCAACACCTCAAAAGTTTGTTGTGTTACATTTCCTTCTGGTCTTTACCTGCAAATCCTACAGTTTCCGGGCAATAGTATGACACATCAATATGGTGAAAAGAAGAAATAAAAAGATGAAATAATGATGCTATTCATGTTTGGGTAAAATTCACTCAGTTTACTCTACATTAACCAACTCGGAACGAAACTGCAACTTACCACCCTGAAACATTTGCATTTTAACGACGCCGAAGGAAGGATCGAACCACATGGTATACGATGAGGCAGGGATATTCTTTTTCATTTCTTCCAGGGCTGCAGCGGGCATGCCGGGCATTTCCATATCAACATTCAGATCAGCTGTTATCTTATAACAGTTATAAGTACCCGAAGTTGTACTAATTTTTTCTATGGATTCTACCTTCCGGTTAGTTATATCAGAAGTAAAAATAGTTCCTCCTTTTGCTGACATTTTGAAGCTTGCATTGGGCAGTGTTTCACCAGTTTTAAGTTGTAACGGAAAACTAAGCCTGTCAGCTTTTATTACTGCTTCTGCTTCCATACCATTTTTTGCAAAAAGATTTTGCATATCAAAATGAACCTGTTTGCCATCGCAGGAATATTCTACTTCCGCATTGGCCATTTTTGTATTTGACAAATCATCCATTTCAACAACGGACTGCCAGACTCCATTTTGGTTTTCCACTGATTTTACTATAGAAGTCTGCCTGGAGAATTCCTTATCATTGCCATCAAATTGTGCATATGTTATTCGGGCACCTTCTTTAAATAGGATTTGGTTTCCGCAATCTGAGTTTACTGTTGCTTTTGCATTCGTTTTGGTCTGTTGTAGTGAGTCTGCTTCAGTTGAAGATGTATCACTGGTATTATTGCAAGCCAGTAGGATTGGAACTAAATTCATCAATAGAAATCTCATAAAATTTCTTTTGGGTTAACGTTCAAAACTCCGAAAAACCATCACCACCTTTCAATAACACTATTATGTAATATACTTTTTATCAATCGAAATATTAATATGTCGAGTAAATTTCACTTTAACATGCATGCAAATTCAGGTAGGAGTTTATGGGAAGGGAAACTTCGAAAAGTGCAGAAAAAAAAATTACGTAAAAGAATGATTTAAACTCTCTTTAAAAGAGAGATTAGCTAATTGTCCAAACTTCGTTACCACGTAATAATTTGTTAAGGTCTGCGGGTTTCTTAGTCATTGCATCATCCAGTTGCTGCTTCATCACATCTTCATAACAGGGGCGATCAGATTCAAAGAAAACACCAAATGGCCTGGGTAAATGACCTTCTGTTTTTGGATTATCAAAAATGCGAACCAGTATCTGTGCTTTATAAATATCGTGTTCATCATGAATCCAACAATCATCAGGACCAAATCCATTTCCAAATTCAATTACTTTAGGGGTAAATCCTTCAAGCCGAATTCCCTTTTCTTTATTAACGCCAAAAACAAGCGGTTGTCCCTGTTCAAGGAAAAGTGTTTCCTGTGGTTTAGTAGATTTATCGGTAAAAATTTCAAATGCGGCGTCATTAAAAATATTGCAGTTCTGGTATATTTCAAGGAAGGATGCTCCGCGGTGCTGATTAGACCTGATCAACATAGCCTGCAGGTGCTTAACATCACGGTCCATGCTACGGGCTACAAAGGTGGCATCGGCACCCAATGCAAGCGCCAAAGGATTAAACGGATGATCGATACTTCCTAAAGGTGTGGACTTAGTGATTTTATTTTCTTCTGAAGTAGGAGAATATTGTCCCTTGGTTAATCCATAGATCTGGTTATTAAATAACATCAGGTTTACATCAAAGTTTCTGCGGAGCAGGTGAATGGTATGATTTCCACCTATACTTAAGCTATCTCCATCACCTGATACAATCCACACACTTAATTCAGGTCTTGAAGCTTTTAACCCACTGGCCACAGCCGCCGCACGTCCGTGAATAGAATGCATACCGTAAGTATTCATGTAATAAGGAAAGCGACTGCTACAGCCAATGCCGCTCACAATCACAATATTTTCCCTCGGAATGCCCAGCGAAGGCATTACTTTCTGCACTTGTGCAAGAATGGAGTAATCCCCGCATCCGGGGCACCATCTTACTTCCTGGTCTGTTGCAAAATCTTTGGAGGTCAAAACAGGAAGGGGGATTGTTGCTGTATCACTCATGTTATTAAAATTCAAGGTAAAATTACAATCGTTAAAAGGAAAGAATGTTATCTATTTTACAACTTTCTTTTAATATAAGAAAATTTATTACGGATCGTCGGTCCGTAACGGTTAACCAGCCAGTAAAGCTTCCCAGTATTCCGCTGCCCTGCGGGTATGTGGAATAACGATGGTTCCACCCACAATATTTGCAACAGAAAAAATATCGTATACTTCTTCTGTTGTAATACCTAATTCGAAGCATTTGCCCAAATGATATTTAATACAATCGTCACATCTTAATACCATAGAAGCCACTAAACCCAGCATTTCTTTGGTATTGCGGCTCAATGCGCCATCCTCATAAGTATTCGTATCCAGATTCCAAAGCCTTTTCATAACCAGGTTATTCTTGCCCAGGATAACAGCATTCATTTTTTCCCGGTATTGATTAAAATCGTTGATCAGTTCAGACATATTGTTTTTTTTCAAAGATAGTATACCATGTCAGTAGCCGTTTTGTAAAACGGAAATAATTATCAACGTATGCTTTTTATCCAATCCTTTACGCCTTTATAAACTTGTTTGGAAAGTTTCTTGTGAAAACGGGTATCCAGTATCATTTGTTCATCTTCTGCATTGCTCAAAAAAGCCACTTCCAGCAAGCAATTATTAAAATCGGTAGGCCCATTCAAAGAAAAATTGAATCCCCCGATGTTACCAAAATTATTCAGTTCCAAATCAAGCATACGGTCAAGTATATACGTAGATACAGGTTTGAAACCAATATGCCGGTAATAAGTGCTGACACCTTTTACATTTTTGTTGGATGATGAATTAAGATGGATGCTGATCAGCAAATCAGGATTTACCCGTTGGGCATAAAGAATTCGTTGTGGCATGTCTATACTGGTATCTTGTTGCCTTGTCATATACACAGCTATATTTTTTCTTTTAAAATATTTTTCAATTTCTTTAGTCATTAACAGGGTGTAATCTTTTTCTAAAATACCTGAAGCTCCTTTAGCGCCAGTGTTGGTACCTCCATGACCGGCATCCAGCAATACAACCAGATTGCTGACTTTTAATTTCTGTGGCGGCCTTTTTACTTTAATAACCAGCGCATTTTTGTTGTAAAAGATGGAATAACCCCAATGCTGTTCATTTTTCAATTCGATGATCATGCGAAAAACATCATCTTCCAATTGCTCATAATAAAAGTGCTTAATTGTTTTTGCTGTTGGTAATTGAGTGATCCAGTTGGTATTGGTTGTTAAACCAAAAACATCAATAATTATTTTTGAAGGACTTACCTGTTGCATACTTCGGTATGGCAAGCGGGTATCCATTTGAAGGGTGACATAATCAAATTGCTCATCACCATATACCCGGGCACTGGAACTCAGGTGCATCGGGCTGATTTGAAGCGAATCATCTTTTATAAAAAATTGTTTGGGCAGATAGGCTACATGACTGGCGGATAACTGCACTTTATAATCCTGCCGGATGCTGTCAACAACTTTAATAATCACATTGGTATCTAAATAGGTCAATTTGGTTCCCCCCAAACGATCCTCTCCCAAACCATATTTTAAAAATGGTAAAATACCTGTGGTTTTTCCGATGACAATCGATACGGGTTGTTGACCAAACAAAAAAAATGATAAACAAAAGGTAATAAGGGTAAGAAACGCTTTCATGAAAAACAAGATATGCTAAAAACACTTTATCATAAAAACCGTATTATTACTGAGCTTCAGCTTGCTTTTACTGAATTTTATTTACCAGCAAATAATTAAACACTATATGTCCGCTAGGGGGCGTTTATAATCAAGCTCAAAAAGCTTATCCTTATCCTTAAGACCTATGAATTGGCCCTATTATATCGCCATATTAAGCACTGTTACACTCAGCATCCCATTGTTATTAATCATGCTGTTGCGGCTATATACCAATAAAAGCTTCCTAGCATTAGGCATTCATTATTTTTTAGCATTTGTATATAACCTGATGACATCCGGAATATTATCAGCATCCGTGCCCTGGAGAAGAAATTTTGCCATTACCAATAATTTTTTAGATGTTCCTTTGTTGCTAATTTTCCTGTTATACTTTACCCGTTCATGGCGTTTATCAAAACAACTTTTAACAGGATTATGGGCCTACATTATTTTTGAAATCATCACGGTTATCATTACCGGATTTAACATAACAGCCACCACAATTATTCTTGGACCAGGCATATTAATCATTTTAAGCTTTTGCTTTTTCTTTTTTCTTAAACACATACAAGTTCATCACGATTATCCGCAGGAACCTGGTAAAATAATTATGTTATCTACCTTATTATTTTCTTATGGAAGCTACTCACTTATCTACGTATTCCATTATGTGTTAGAAATGCCATATGTAGATGATTTATTCCTGGTGTATTACCTGGTTACGACTTTTGCCTCTGTTGGCATGGCCATCGGAATCTGGATTGAACGTAAAAGCATCACCCAATCAGAAGTTGAAGCACTAACTGGAAATTCAACAAAACAAGCGGTAGAAATAAAGGGTGTTGCGAAAGTGATTCCGCATGATGAAAATGAGTTCCGGTATAAATAAACTTACTAACCCCAAACCCATAACCAAAAACGGTCCTGGCATTGCCGGGACTTTTTTTATAATTTGGCAATCGTCGCAAGCTACGAGTAAGGTGTTTGCCCGGTAATGGATTTATCTTGAATTGGATGCTCTTGATCTGAAGAAGTTCCCTGCGGGACAAACGTTGCTGAGAACTGAAGATTCCGGCGTAACCTAGAATCTTTTTACAAATTTCAATAATATCATCTCCTGAGTATTAAAAACAGTACCTGTTCTTAAATCATTTTGTTTCGCAGCAACATCTCCCGTGGGGACGTTGCGTCAAATGAAAGATTCCGGCGTTACCCAGAATCTTTTTACAATTTCAATAATATCATCTCCGGAGTATTAAAAACAATACCTGTTCTCCTCAATCATTTTATCCGCAATCCTTCTTCTTGCTTCTTTGGTATTGAATGGATCCGCTTTGGTAAACCGCTTCAATCCCATAAGTATCATCCGCTGTTCATCACCTTCTGCAAAAGCATTGATCGCGTCTTTACCGGATTTATTCACTTTATCTGCCGCATCATATAAATAAGTGCGCATAATATCCAACACATATTTTGTATTTTCTTCGCCCTGGCGATCGGCTAATTTCATGGCTCTTAATAAAACACTTTCCGCATTAAAAGTTTGAATAGCCATATCCGCGATATTCATCAGCACTTCCTGCTCATGTTCCACTTTGGCCATCAGTTTTTGTACTGCTGCCCCAGAAACCATCAGGATGGCTTTTTTCAGGTTATTCACGAGTTTTTTCTCACTGGCAAATAGCGCATCATCCTGCTCTCCAAAATCAGGAATGCTCATTAATTCTTTTTGCACCACCATGGCTGGTCCCATCAGATCTAACCGGCCTTGCATGGCTCTTTTCAGTGTCATGTCCAGCGTGAGTAAGCGATTTATTTCGTTGGTACCTTCATAGATCCGGTTGATGCGGCTGTCGCGGTATGCCCTTGAAATATTGTACTCTGCACTAAAACCATTTCCACCATGAATCTGTACGCCTTCATCCACAATAAAATCAAGCATTTCACTACCATCCACTTTCAACATGGCACATTCTATAGCGAATTCCTCTGCTGCAGCTAACAATGATTCATCAAATGGTTTTCCGGAAGCAATGTCTGAATGTTCCTTTTCATCTATCCATTTCGCAGTACGATATAGAGATGATTCACAAACAAACATGCGAATGGCCATTTCTGCCAGCTTATGTTTAATAGCGCCAAAGTTGGCTATCGGTTGTTTAAATTGTTCGCGGGTATTGGCATATTGTACCGAAATGTTAGCCGCCATTTTTGCTCCGCCCAATGCAGCAGCGCATAATTTTAAGCGCCCGATGTTTAAAATATTGAATGCGATCTTATGCCCTTTTCCAATTTCACCCAACACATTTTCCACCGGTACTTTACAATCCTGGAAATACAATTGAACCGTGGAGGATCCTTTAATACCCATCTTGTCTTCTTCAGGTCCATTGGTAAAGCCTTCCATTCCTCTTTCAAGAATAAAAGCCGTGAATTTATCGCCATCAATTTTTGCAAATACCGTAAAAACATCTGCAAAGCCCCCATTGGTGATCCAGACTTTTTGACCATTCAGAATATAATGTTTCCCGTCTTCACTCAAAACAGCCGAAGACTTAGCGCCCAGTGCATCACTGCCACTATTGGGTTCCGTTAGTCCGTAAGCACCAACCCATTCACCTGAAATTAATTTAGGTATATATTTTTGTTTTTGTTCTTCGTTACCAAAATAAAGAATGGGCAAAGTGCCGATTCCGGTATGTGCTGCAATGGCCACAGAAAATGAATGACCTGCACCCAGGTAATCATTTACAATGGTTGATGTGATAAAATCTTTTCCCAACCCACCATATTCTTCCGGGAAAGAAACAGATAGTAAACCTTGTTCACCTGCTTTTTGTACAAGAGATCGCATCAGCCCGGGCTCCATCTTATCGATCTTATCCAGGTTCGGCAACACTTCCGCCTGCAGAAATTGCGTACACATATCACGGATCATGATTTGTTCCTCTGAAAAATCTTCTGGTATAAATGTTTCAAATGGGGATGATTCTTTGATCAGCCATTCGCCGCCCTTCAGGGCTTGCGCTTGTTGCGATGTTGTGCTCATATAAAAGGTTTAGAGGTTTATTTTTTTTCAATTTTATTCATCCATCAATTCATGCCTACGAGATTATCGTAAACTTTTTGCAACACTTCTTTGCAAAGATTCACCTGGTCTGGAGGAACGCCTTCCAATGCATCATTCAATGTTTCTTCTGCCAGTGCCATGGCTGCTTCCTGTAAATTTTGTGCTTCTTTGGATAAATAGATCCGGTTCACTCTTCGATCACTTTCAGAAGCTACTCTTTTCACCAGGTTTAATTTCTCCAGGTTATCAACCAGCCTTGTAATGCTGGGTTTATCCCTGAAAGTTGCATTGCATAACTCCTGCTGACTGCGTCCATCTTCTTTCCACAAATGATATAAAACACTCCATTGTTCAATGGTCAGGTTCAGTCCTGCCTGGTTAAATTTCTTCTGCAACCTGCGGGCAATCGCTGTTGACGCCTTGCCGGTAATGAAGCTGTATAACTCTCCTTTCTTAAATTGGTTGTTTGGCATATAGTTGTTTGTGCAACTAAGTAAAAATAATAATAAATTTGGATTATTCAAGGTTAATTTTAATCGATACAGGTGATTATTACACAGAACATAAAATATAAAAATTCCACCATTCATGTCGACGGTTTTGGTGAAGGAAAACAATTAGTGATTTGCTTTCATGGTTATGGAGAAGCCGCCAGCAGTTTTCATTTTATGGCAAATTATGCAGGGTCAGAATTCCGTTTTTATGCGGTTGACCTGCCTTTTCACGGCCAGACTTTATGGATGGAAGATGATTTTACACCCAATGACCTGTTGAATATTATTTCAGCGATTAAAAACCTGCACCTCTTAGCTAATCAGGATAAAGGGGGGAAAGAGGATGATCAAATCATTCTAATGGGTTTTAGTTTGGGAGGAAGGGTTTGCTTAAGTGCTTTTGAACAAAAGCCGGAAAATTTTAAAAAAATTATTTTATTGGCACCGGACGGATTGAAATTGAATGCCTGGTACTGGTTAGCCACGCAAACCATGATGGGTAACCGATTATTTTCCTTTACAATGAAGCAGCCAACCTGGTTTTTTAAATTTTTAAAAATGATGAACCGGGCGAAATGGATAAACCAAAGCATTTATAAGTTTGTTCATTTTTATATTGAGGATGAAAATGTGCGTCACCAACTTTATCAGCGTTGGACCAGTTTAAGAAAAATTAAGCCTGATCTTTCGATGATCAAACAAAAGATCAGGGTACAAAAAACACCCGTCCGATTGATCTATGGAAAATATGACCGAATCATATTACCGGTGCGCGGAGAAAAATTCTGTAAAGGCATAGAACCTTTTTGTACACTTAAAGTAATTCGCTCTGGTCACCAGGTTTTGCATGAAAAACATTCAGAAGAAATTTTTCAAGCCATTTTACATTAAAGCTATTGGGTAGATTTGCCACCAATGATCTTAATCGTAACATCCATCATTTTATTTGTGCTCTATGGCTCACTGATGCTGTATTATTTTATTGGGTGGAAGAAGATTCCGTCTTTTGAAAACAATCATCAACTTCCTTCCACCAGGTTATCGGTGATTATTGCAGCAAGAAATGAAGAAGCGTCCATTGGTCCATTACTTTCAGCATTAAATAATCAGAGCTATCCTAAAGAACTATTTGAAGTGATTGTGGTTGATGACCATTCAACGGATAAAACTGCGGATGTTGTAAAGCAATTTGAAAGAATAAAACTGGTTACCCTCATTGAACCAGGGCAAAACAGTTACAAGAAAAAAGCGATCGAAACCGGAATCCTTCATGCTACGGGTGATTTAATTGTTGCCACAGATGCCGATTGCCTGCCTGGTAAAAATTGGCTTTCAACATTGGCATCCTTCTATCAAAAGAACGATTCTGTTTTTATTGCAGCGCCTGTGGTATTCAATCATCAAAATAACGTGCTTGAAATATTCCAGGTTATGGATTTTTTAACACTGCAGGGGATTACCGCCGTATCGGTCCATTCTAAATTATTTGGCATGAGCAACGGTGCAAATATGGCTTATAGCCGGAAAACATTTTATGAAGTTGGCGGTTTTAATGGCGTGGATAATATTGCATCGGGCGATGACGTGTTGCTGATGAATAAAATCTGGAAAAAGGATAAACAAAAAATCCATTACTTGCATTCACCTGATGCCATTGTATCTACTTACCCAATGCAAACCTGGAAAAATTTCTTAAACCAGCGAATCCGTTGGGCAAGCAAGGCGGCTTATTATAAAAATAGTGCTATAACTATCGTTATGCTGATCGTGTATTTCTTCAACCTGCTTTTCCCAATACTTTTTTTTACAGGATTTTGGAACGATGAATATTGGTTATGGCTGATAGGATTATGGATTGCAAAGACTGTTATTGAATGGCCATTTGTACATGCAGTATCTAAATTTTATGGAAAGCAAAACCTGATGAAATACTTTTTCTTGTTTCAACCACTGCATGTGCTGTACACCATTGCTGCGGGTTTTCTCGGACTTTTTGGGACTTATGAATGGAAAGGAAGAAAAGTAAAATGATTAATCATTCGGCAAATCAATTTTTGATCCGGCTTTTAACTGTCGATCTGCAATAATCAATAATGCTATACAAGTAAAAAACAAACTCCCGATCTTATCCGTCTCAATCAAATCACTCAAAAAATTAAGGGTTATAATCATCACCATGATACTGGCAACAGCCATAACCATCTCTTTATAAAATGGGTCACGTAACCGATAAAATATATGCTGCGCATAATAAAATAGGGCAGTCAGCAATAGCAGAAAAAATATTAACCCCGGCCATCCCTGTTCAGTGATCAGCAATAAAAAATAATTGTGTACCGTTGATTGTTCTTTATTATCAC